>Ga0160465_100037_pt1 | contig 178841 bp, 138 predicted proteins | sample HID1971K_E11MG_FD_108209 | JGI IMG/M metagenome (GOLD analysis project Ga0160465, IMG submission 108209) | Enriched millipede-associated microbial communities from UW Madison campus, WI, USA - HID1971K_E11 MG | ecosystem: Host-associated > Arthropoda: Insects > Digestive system > Unclassified ...
ATATATAACCTTGGTCCCCAAACAGTTTTCCAAATATCTTTTTAAGGAAACCCTCCCTTTTCAAGGGCTCTCTGTCATCCATATTACCCTGACTGATAAGGAAATTTAGGATTTCGCCCCTATCATTGATGATCAGATGAAGCTTGAAGCCGTAGAACCAGCCCATCGTAGATTTTCCAACCTCAGCAGTTCCCCTGAATACCTTGTTCGCCTTGATCCGCTTGTTCTTGCAGACCCTTATTGGGGTAGAATCTACAAATGAGATGCCGGTGCAGGAGCCCATACAACAGATCTTCAGGAAAATGGTCAGGGGCAGGACCACACTTTGGCTAAGCTCAACAAAGCGGTTATAGGATACAGTGTTTGGAAAATCATCCTGCATATGCTTCTGTACATAAAAGATATAGTAATGCTTGAAGCCCCTAAAACCGCTGACCTGAAATAGCAGTAGAATGCTGATCACCTCGCTATCAGTCATTGTCGGCGGTCGCCTTGAAACCTTTCCAATTATGAAGTTTTTAGTGCTTTTTTCAAAGTTCTTGCAAAATTCGTCAACTATGCAGAAAATATCGGTAACTTTATCGTATGTAATCATGGCTATTTATAATGTAAATATTTGAATTTCAGACACTTAAATATAAACATTTGCAGCCATGATTACAATTTTATTCAGAATTAATTCTCGAACTCAGGTTATAAGGTTTTTAAAAACCTAGTTCTTAATTAATGAAGCGCTTATCCCGAGCTCACATTGAGATATTTTCTAGTCTCTCCATTTTCAAATTCGAAATAATATTTTTTTGTAACGCACATGTTGCGAATAATATATCTTATTAATATAAAATATATTTAATATTGATTTAGTAAAACGTTTTACTTTCGATTCGATTTTTATTCCATATTCAGAAGGTTATAAGTTTATTTCTGAATCAGGCTTTTTAAAGAATAGAGATTGGCTGTGAATTTTCGATAAACGTTTCAACAGATAAGATCAACCAAATAATCAATTATGAGAAGTTTCTACCTACTGGCATTATGCTTATTGTGCATTCTAGCTTCCAACGCACAAGATAAAGCCCCCGCTTATCCATTAGTTGCGCACGATACTTACTTTAGCATTTGGTCTTTCGGAGATGGGCTTAATCAATCTGTTACCAAACATTGGACAGGAAGAGCACAATCCTTATTGGGTATCATTAAAGTTGATGATAAATTTTATCGCTTCCTGGGCTCAGAAACCAAAAACTATAAACAAATTCTTCCAACTACTGAAGAATTAAATTACCAGGCAAATTATACTTTTAACAAACCAGACGATGATTGGAATACTTTAGCTTTTAATGATGAGAATTGGAAAAAAGATGATGCGCCTTTTGGTGACGATAAAAGCGCAAAAACGAAATGGAATTCTGATCACATTTATTACAGAAGAAAATTTTCTGTAGCCAAAGTTTCGACCGCAAAAAAATATTTAAAACTTAACCACGATGATAATGTAATTGTGTATCTGAATGGTAAAACGATTTATCAAAAGGAGGGTTGGGTGCACGAATACATATACATTCCCATTGAAGATGGAATTTTAAAATCTGGTGAAAATATTTTAGCCATCCATTGCAAAAATACGGCAGGAGGCAGGCATTTAGATGCAGGTATAGTAGAAGAAATTTCGCAAGGCTCAAAAATATTATCGGCGGTACAAACCAATGTGTCTGTTCAGGCAACTAACACAAAATATACCTTTACTTGCGGCAAAGTTAATTTGCAAGTTACTTTTACATCCCCATTATTATTAGATGATATTAAACTTACCGCCCGACCGATTAGTTACATCAGTTATGCCGTAAAATCTAATGATGCCAAAGCACACAAAGTTGATATTTACTTCAGTGCATCATCAAACATTGCCGTAAATACAGCTAATCAACCCGTATCGGCCTGGAAAAGCGCAAAGAATAACCTATCGATCTTAAAAGCAGGTACAGTAGAGCAACCTGTTCTTCAAAAGAAAGGCGATGACATTAGGATAGATTGGGGTTATATGTATGTTGCTGTTCCTGCAAAATTTAATGCAAAACAATATATCGGGAAGCAAAGAGATAACTTAAACGTTTTTACAACAGCAAAATACCCTCAACAAACACAAGTTTTAAATGCTGAGGAACTGGAATTAAGCAGTGTAATTCCTTTCGGAACAGTTACCTCTAAATCAGTAGAAAAATTTGTGATGCTGGGTTATGATGATCTTAAATCCGTAGAATATTTTGGCGAACAATTATTGCCGCTTTGGAGAAAATCAGGCGCCCAAAATTTTGAAGATCAATTGGCTATGGCCGGCAATGAATATGAAACGATAAAAACCAAAACAAACGCTTTTGATGCTAAACTTTATGCGGATGCAACAAAGGCTGGTGGTCAGGAATATGCCGATTTATGCAAATTGGCTTACCGGCAAAGTGTTGCTGCTCACAAAATTGTTTATGCACCCAATGGTGATATTTTATTTCTATCCAAAGAGAATTTTAGTAACGGCTCTATCAACACGGTAGATATTACCTATCCATCAGCTCCCCAATATTTAGTTTATAATCCGGAATTACTAAAGGGCATGTTGAATGGCATTTTCTATTACTCAGAAAGTGGAAAATGGAAAAAACCTTTTGCCGCACATGATTTGGGAACATATCCGCTGGCAAACGGCCAAACTTATGGTGAAGATATGCCTGTAGAAGAAGCAGGCAATATGATTATCATAACCGCTGCAATTGCAAAAGCTGAAGGGAATGCAAAGTATGCAGAGAAGCATTGGGAGGTAATATCTGTTTGGGCAAACTATTTATTAAAGGAAGGCTTCGATCCGGCTAACCAATTGTGTACAGATGATTTTGCCGGTCATTTGGCCCGCAATGCAAATTTATCGGTAAAAGCAATAGTTGCCTTAGGTGCTTATGCGCAAATGGCACAACAACTGGGTAAGACTGATGTTTCTGCGAAATATAGAACAGCAGCTCTAGAAATGGCCAAAAACTGGCAGAAACTTGCCGATGATGGGGATCATTACGCTTTAACCTTTAATGATAAAAACACCTGGAGTCAGAAATACAATTTGGTTTGGGATAAGCTTTTGAAGCTTAATCTTTTCCCGGCTGAAGTTTATAAAAAAGAAATCAATTTCTATTTAACCAAACAAAACGATTTTGGTTTGCCATTAGATAGTCGCAAGAGTTACACAAAATCGGATTGGATTATATGGACAGCAACCATGGCAGATAATGAGGCTGATTTCCAAAAAATTGTTAAGCCCGTTTATAAATACGCTACTGAAACAGTAAGTAAGGTTCCATTAAGTGATTGGCATGAAACAACCAATGGTAAAATGGTTGGTTTCCAGGCTAGAAGTGTAGTTGGAGGATACTTTATAAAGCTGTTGGCCGATAAATGGGGAGTAAATAACCATTAGAAATTTAAACTAATAAATAACCCAATACTAAACCATTCGATTATGAACAAAAAGTTTACCAGGCTCATTAAGCACAAGCTTATGACAAGGGGAAATGCCATCAAATTAGGTGCATTATCCTTAGCACTTGGGGTAGCACTTAATGCATCAGCAACTGCAATTAATATTAATTTTGACCCACCTGCAGCAAAAAAAGAATTAAAAAGTTCTTTAGCCGACATTGCAATCAGAGGTATTGTTAAGGATGAAAAGGGGACACCAATTCCAGGTGCAGGTATTAAGGTTAAAGGCACATTAACATCTGTAGCTACAGACGTTAATGGAAGTTTTAGCATTACTGTACCTTCAGAATCTTCTGTGCTGATTATCTCTTATGTTGGTTACGAAAGTAAAGAAGTAACTGTTGGTAGCCAAAAAACACTTTCAATTCAATTAACTCCAAGTGCCAATGCATTAGAAGAAGTTGCAGTTGTAGGTTTTGGTACGCAACGTAAAGTTTCATTAATTGGAGCACAATCTACTATTAATTCAAAAGAACTTAAATTACCAGTAGCCAGTGTTACCCAATCATTGGCAGGTAGAATTGCCGGTGTGGTAGGCGTTCAAAGAAGTGGTGAGCCTGGAAGAAGTACGGCTGATATCTGGATTCGTGGTATTTCTACATTTAGTGGTTCGAGTGCACCTTTAGTATTGGTAGATGGAGTTGAGCGTTCTATCACTGCCATCGACCCTGAAGATATCGAATCGTTTACAGTTCTAAAAGATGCATCTGGTACTGCAGTTTATGGTGTTAGGGGTGCAAATGGTGTAATTATCGTTAAAACCAAAACTGGTAAAGTTGGTGAGCCAGCTATATTTTTCGATTATAATGAAGGTATAAGTACATTTGTTAAGCATCCACAATCTTTAGATGGTGTTAGCTACATGAATCTTGCCAACGAGGCACTAACAGGAAGAGATCAGGCAGCAAAATATTCTCAAGATTATATCAACAGAACCGCATCAGGTGCTGATCCTTTAGTTTATCCTAATGTAAACTGGATGAATGAATTATTCGATAAATATAGCAGCACACGTAGAGCGAACTTAAATGCAAGTGGTGGTGTAGATAATGCCCAATATTATGTTTCCTTAGCGTATTATAATGAAGGTGGTTTCCTGAAAACAGATGATCTGGCACAATACAATTCTGCATTAAACTATACACGTTATAATTTTACAAGTAATTTAAATTTAAAGATCACTAATACCACAAAACTAGATTTGGGTATTCAAGGTTATGCTTCAACAGGGAACTATCCTGGTGAAAATACTGAATCTATCTTTGGATCGGCATTGGATGTATCTCCAGTTGAGTATCCTAAAATTTATCCAGGTGGTCTTATCCCAGGTCGTTCATCAAATGGGGGGTTCCGTAACCCCTACGCCGATTTAACCCGAAGAGGTTACCGTACTGAATTTAAAAATCAGTTGTATACTAATTTGAGGTTAACTCAGGATTTAAAAATGGTAACCGAAGGCTTAACTGCAACAGCAATGGCTGCCTTTGATTCGTACAATGAGAACTTTACCAGAAGATCAAAAAGAGAGAGTACTTATTTTATTAGGGATATAAATAATCCTTATAAAGCTGATGGTACTCTAGATTTATTTCAATCTTTTACTAGTGGGGGTAATTATCTAAGTTACGAGCCATCAAGATATGGAAATAGAAAGTTTTATACAGAAGCTGCAGTTAATTACGATAGGGCTTTTGGTAAACACCGTGTTGGTGGATTAATTTTGGGTTATACACAAGATTATACCAATCCATTTGCAGGAGATTTCACCTCATCAATTCCAGAACGTTTTATCGGGATCGCTGCTCGTGCTACTTATTCTTATGATGATCGTTATTTTGTAGAAGCTAACTTTGGTTATAACGGATCAGAATTGTTTTCTCCAGATAACAGATATGGTTCTTTCCCCGCATTCGGTATAGGATGGATTCCATCGAACGAAAAGTTCTGGGAATCAATGAAAAATACCATTTCGTTCTTAAAATTTAGGTATTCTGATGGTGTTACTGGTATCGGTAAAATATCAAATGCTGATTTGGTGGGTAGAAGGTTTGCTTACTTAACGCTTGTTTCTGATGGCGCCGCAGGATACCAATTTGGGAAAAACTACGATAACGGACAAAGCGGTATTAATGTTTCTGATTATGGTGTAGATGTAGTTTGGGCCGAATCTCGTAAGCAGGATTTAGGTATGGAAGTTAGAACATTAAAAGATAATCTATACTTAATTGTTGATTTATTTAAGGAGCAACGTACTGGTATTTTCTTCGAACGTCAATCTATCCCTGGTTATGTAGGTTTAACCAATCAGCCTTATGGTAACTTAGGTGAGGTAGATAACCGTGGTATTGATGCAACTTTAGAATATAACTTTAAAGTAGGTCAGGTAGATTTTGGAGTTAGAGGAACATTTACCTATAACAAGGATAAGATTTTAAAAGACGACCGTCCAATCCAACCTTACCCATGGATGAGTCGTATCGGTACCAATGTATTGTCAAGATTTGGCTATGTAGCTGAAAAACTTTACGATTCTCCAGAGGAAATCAATGCAAGTGCTGCACCAGGATCAAAAAACAATTTAAGGCCAGGTGATATCAAATACAGAGATTTAAATAATGATGGCTTAATTAACGATTATGATAAAGCTCAAATTGGTAGAGGTGATGTTCCGAACAAAGTTTATGGTTTCGGATTAAACGTTTCTTACAAGGGTTTTGCATTAAGCACTTTCTTCCAAGGTACTCATGGAGCTGATATTACGTTAGGTGGATCGGGTATATTTCCATTTAACGGTGGTGGTGGTTTAAGTAATGCTTATGATATCGCTGTTGATCGTTGGACACCATCTAACCCGAATCAAAATGCATTTTATCCTCGTTTAGCTTATGGTGAGGCGGATAATACAAACAATACTTTGGAAAGTTCATGGTGGATAAAAGATGTAGATTTTCTTCGTTTAAAATCCGCTCAGTTAAGTTATAACCTTCCAATCAAGTTCGCACAAAAAATATATCTAAAAAATGCTGCCATTTATTTAATTGGTACAAACCTGTTAACCTTTAGTGATTGGAAACTTTGGGACCCTGAGCTAAACACCAATAGTGGTGGAAGAGCAAATGGTGCTAAATATCCAATTACCAGAACATTATCTCTAGGTATAAATGTTAAATTTTAAGAATCAGAAATCATGAAAAAATATATATGCATCACATTTGTAGCCTGCTTAACTTTTGCTACATCTTGTAAAAAAGGTTTCCTGGATCAAGTACCTAATGATAGGTTAACCCTTGATGAAACCTTTACCAACCGTGCTACGGCAGAGAAGTTTTTAAGTAATGTTTATAGTCTTATTCCTGATGAATTTGGACAAAGAGACCCTAATACAAATGTTAGTGCCGGAGTTTGGACAGGTGCTGCTGATGAAGCAGAATTTGTGTGGGGTTTTAACCAAGCCAATAATGTAAACATCGGAAGCTGGGATGCAAATGCTGGTTTTGTAAATGCCTACTGGAATAATTTTTATAGAGGTATTCGTTCCGCAAGTTTCTTTATGGCTAATATTGATCGTGTAACTCAGGATATTACGCCTCAGTTAATAACACAGTATAAAAACGAGGCCAGAGCTTTAAGAGCAATTTACTATTTCTATCTTGTGCGTACCTATGGGCCAGTAGTGTTATTGGGCGAAAATGTAATTGAACCAGATGCACCAACAGAAAGCATACGCTTGCCTCGTAGCAGTTTTGATGAATGTATCGATTACATAGCTTCAGAATTGCAATCAGCGGCTGATAATTTACCTGTTACGCCAATTAACGACAGAAATTATGGCAGAATAACTAAAGGTCAAGCTCTGGCTTACCGTTTGCAAGCTTACCTTTTGGCTGCAAGTCCACTTTATAATGGAAATACCGATATGGCCAACCTAAGAAATAAAGATGGCAAGCAGTTGATTAGCCAAACCTACGATGCAAGTAAATGGAAAAGAGCATCTGATGCTTATAAAGCTTATATCGCACAATTTGTTCCAGGCACTTATAGCTTGTTTAGGAAAAACAATTCAGCAGGTGTATTCGATCCATATTTATCTTGTCGTGATATCTTTTTAGATAAATTCAACAATGAAATTATCATGTCGAGATTGGATGCGTCGATTGAAGGTAGGCAATATGAAATGACTCCTTATCATAGTGGCAAAGCATCTGAGGTTAGAGGTTCTGCTGGTTTAGGTGCAACACAAAATCAGGTTGATGCGTTTTTCACTGCAAACGGTCGTACTATTGATGATCCGGCTTCAGGTTATGTAGCAACAGGATTTACAGACTATAAAGCACCGGGAAGTCCGATAGCAACCAATACATACAATCAATGGGTAAACCGCGAACCACGTTTTTATGTTAATATTACTTATCATAACAGTGTTTGGTTAAATACAGCTTTCGGTAATATCATCACAGAATTTAACAATAATGGTAACTCGGGTAAAGCAACAGGTGGAAACGATTATACAGTTACTGGTTATGCAGTAAGAAAAGCAATGGGCTTAGGTAACTGGAGAGAGAACAACCGTGCATGTATCCTTTATCGTGTAGGTAACTTATTTTTGGATTATGTTGAAGCATTAAACGAATCAACTCCGGGCGATCCGGATATTTTAATCTACCTAAATCAAATTAGAGAAAGAGCTGGTATCCCTCAATATGGATCGGGTGTTGGTCAAATCTCTGTGCCGGCTACACAAGAGTTAATGCGCCAGGCAATTAGAAATGAACGCAGATCGGAATTGGCTTTTGAAAACGTTAGATATTTTGATACCAGAAGATGGAAAATTGCTGAAACAACAGACAATGGCCCTATCTATGGTTTAAGTATCACTAAAAATTTGCCAGATTTCTTAACAGTTATTCCTTTCGAAACCAGGGTTTTTACCAAAAGACATTATTTGTTCCCAATCCCATCAAAAGATGTTAATGCCGATGACTTGATGGTACAAAATCCAGGATGGTAGTTTCCTAAATTTGGAATCCAAATAACTAAAATCAGGTGGTACTTACATTTATATCTACTTATGTAAGTGCCATCCTGATATTTTTCAACCATAAGAATTACATTTATGGAAAACAGATCTGTTACTAATCGCATATGCATATCAACAAAACTTTTCTTATTGATAAGTTTACCCTTGTTGATTTTGGAGAGTCATGTCTTTTCACAGGTGAAATCAAAAGAAAAAACAACATTTCAAATTGCAGCACCCTGGAGTGCCGATTACGATGTAAGAACTGATGTAGCTATTGTTTATGGTATTAATGATGCAGGTGGAAACTTTGAAGATCGGGTAAAAGGATATCGAGATAAAGGCTATGAGGTGCAGTTTATGACTGGAATAGCCTGGGGGCAGTATAAAGATTATTTCTTGGGCGAATGGGATGGAAAAAAACATCTCGATGAAGGCCAGGTAATGCAAAATGGAGAAACCATTTGGCATGGCAAGGATGTACCCTATATCGTGCCTTCAGCTAATTTCTTGGCTTATATGAAAACTCATGTTAAAAGAGCTATTGATGCCGGTGTAACCGCAATTTATTTGGAAGAACCTGAGTTTTGGGCAAGAGCTGGTTATAGCGAAGCCTTTAAAAAAGAATGGCAAAGCTATTATGGATTTCCGTGGATGGCTCAACACGAATCGCCTGAGGCAACTTATCTGTCATCAAAATTAAAATATCAAATGTATTTTAAGGCCTTGAAAGAGGTTTTTAGTTACGTTAAAAGTTATAGCCAAAGCAAAGGGAAAAGAGTTAAGTGCTACGTACCCACTCATTCCTTAATTAATTATTCTTCCTGGCAAATTGTTAGTCCGGAGGCAAGTCTTGCCAACCTGAATGGCATGGATGGCTACATTGCCCAGGTATGGACAGGTACATCCAGGGAACCGGTTTTTTACAATGGCATAAAGAAGGAACGTGTTTTCGAAAATGCCTTTCTCGAATACGGTTCTATGGTATCTATGACGGCCCCGACGGGCAGAAAGATTTTCTTCCTGACTGACCCCATTGAAGATTGGCCGCGATCATGGGATGATTATAAAATAAATTACCAGGCTACTTTTACTGCCCAGTTGTTATATCCTATGGTTGATAATTATGAGGTAATGCCCTGGCCAAACCGCATTTATACAGGTAAATTTAAAGTTGAAGGACAGGAAGAAAAACAGCCGATTTCTCCTGCTTATGCCACACAAATGCAGGTTATGGTTAATTCTTTAAATCAAATGCCATCATCTAAAAATAAGTTAAATGGCAGTCAGGGTATTGGGGTTCTTTTATCAAACTCCATGATGTTTCAGCGTTTTCCAACTCATGCGGGCTATGATGATCCTCAACTATCCAATTTTTACGGTATGACAATCCCGCTACTAAAAAAGGGTATTCCCGTTGAAACCGTGCATATAGAAAATCTTGAAAATCAAAATGCTTTGAAAGATATTAAAGTTTTGATTATGAGTTATACAAATATGAAACCATTATCTTCTAATTACCATGAGGCATTGGCAAAATGGGTAAAAAATGGTGGCGTGCTTTTATATTACAGCAGAGATACTGATCCTTTTCAAAGTGTTAAAGAGTGGTGGAATACCAACAACAATAAGTTTAAAACTCCATCCGAGCATTTATTTAAACTTTTAAACCTTAAGGAAATTGAGGGGAATATTCAATATAAAATAGGGAAAGGAACCGTTTACCTGGTAAGGCAAGACCCTAAAGAATTGGTGTTGCAAGCCAATGCTGATCAAGATTTTTTATCAACTCTTAAAGGTGCTTATGAAAGTGATGCCGGGGCCGGCGATTTAATTACTAAAAATAATTTTGTTTTGGAACGTGGACCATTTGTAATCGCTGCAGTTTTAGATGAAAGCCAAAGCAAAGAACCTTTAACATTAGATGGAACATTTATCGATCTTTTTAATCCTGAACTGCCAGTGCTAAATCAAAAGGTTATTCAACCGGGAACACAGGCCTATTTGTTTGATGTATCTAAAACGGAGAATAAAAATAAACCACAGGTTTTGGCGGCAGCAGCAAGGATAACGGATGAAGTTGCAGGCAGGAGTTTATACACTTTCATTGCTAAAAGCCCGGCAAAAACAAACAATATGATGCGGATTTTATTATCTGCAAAACCAACAAAAATTACAGCAAAAACAGGAGGTAAAGATTTATCAATCACTAAAAATGATTGGGACGAAAAATCAAAAACGTTATTGTTAGGTTTTGAGAATTACAGCGAAGGTGTAGAGGTTAACATCAGCTGGTAAATAAATACAAACACACAAATGAAACATAAACTAATTGCAACCGCTTTAATCTGCATAGCCACCAAAGGTTTATTGGCTCAGGAGAAAGATTTGGTTCATTACGTAAATACACTGCAGGGAACCAATTCTAAACATGAATTAACCAGGGGAAATACCTATCCAACCACAGCATTGCCATTTGGAATGCATACCTGGACTCCACAAACAGGTAAAAATGGCGATGGTTGGAAGTATCAATATTTTAAAGATAAGATCAGAGGATTTCAACAAGCGCATCAATGTAGTTCCTGGACAAGGGATTATGCCGTTTTTTCTTTAATGCCAATGATCGATCACTTGGAGGTCGATGAAAATAAGCGTGAAACGAAATTCAGTCATGCAAATGAAATTGCCAAGCCAAACTATTATAAAGTAAAGTTCGATAATCAGATTACAACAGAGATTTCACCCTCTGAACGTGGAGCGCATTTACGTTTTACTTATCCAATGGGGAAAAAAAGCTATTTGATTTTAGATGGATATGCGCGTTTGAGTGGTGTTCAAATTCATCCTAAGGCAAATAAGATTACGGGTTATGTAAATAATGGAGAAGGTTTTAAAAAAGGTTGGAAAAGCTATTTCGTTATTCAGTTCGACCAACCAATTAAGACTTACGGAACTTGGGAAAATAAAAACAATACGATTAACGCAGATTCGACTTCAGCAGAAGGTTTGGGTAAAGGCGCATATATCGAATTTAAGGCAGGAGTAAAGGTTCAGGTTAAAACAGCATCATCATACATCAGTTTAGAACAGGCTGAATTAAACTTAAAAACAGAATTAGGTGGAGATAAAACATTAGAGCAAACAAAGGCAACTGCTGCTGCGGCTTGGAATAAATGTTTAGGTAAAATTTTAGTTGAAGGTGGTTCGCAAGCTGATAAGGAAACCTTCTATTCGTGTTTTTTTAGAGCCAGTTTATTCTCCCGCAAATTTTATGAATTAGATGCATCTGGTAAACCTTATTATTTTAGCCCTTACGATGGAAAAGTACATGAAGGCTATATGTTTACCGACACGGGTTTCTGGGACACTTTTCGTGCTCAATTCCCATTAAATACTATTGTACAACCAGAAATGCATGGCCGTTATATGCAAGCCATGTTAAATGCCTATGAGCAGTGTGGTTGGTTACCATCATGGTCTTTTCCAAGCGAAGCAGGAAGTATGATTGGCAACCACGCCATCTCTTTACTGGCTGATGCTTGGGTGAAAGGAATCAGGACTTTTGATCCGAAAAAGGCTTTGGAAGCATATCTGCATGAGGCTATGAACAAAGGTCCTTGGGGACCCGCAAATGGTCGGGATGGTTGGAAAGAATACTATCAGTTGGGTTATGTTCCTTATCCAAAATATAGGGAAGCGACAGCAAAAACTTTAGAGTATGCTTATGATGATTATTGCGCTTACCAGTTGGCAAAAATGACGGGTAACAAGTTCTATATGGATATTTTTGAACGCCAGATGTACAATTATAGAAATGTTTATGATGCGTCCACACGTTTTATGAGGGGTAAAGACGCAAATGGACAATGGACTCCAAATTTCGATCCAATAGAATGGGGTGGGCCTTTTACTGAAGGAAATGCATGGCACTGGCAGTGGTCAGTTTTTCAGGATACCAAAGGTCTGATCAACTTGATGGGAGGTAATCAAAATTTTACATCGAAATTAGATTCTGTTTTTACTGAGCCAAATCAGGTAAAAGTTGGAACTTATGGAGGTATGATCCACGAAATGACCGAAATGGTGATGGCTAATATGGGACAATATGCGCATGGAAATCAGCCCATACAACACATGGTTTATTTGTATAATTATGCCAATCAGCCTTGGAAGACACAATTTCATGCCCGTGAGGTAATGACAAAACTGTATGATGCTACAGAAAATGGTTATCCGGGAGATGAAGATCAGGGACAAACTTCATCATGGTACGTGTTAAGTGCTTTGGGGTTTTATAATGTAACTCCAGGCACAGGTGAATATGTTTTAGGTAGCCCTGTGTTTAAAAAAATAACCATTAATTTAGGCAGCGGAAAAAAATTCATTATCGATGCGCCAGCAAATGATAAAAAACACATTTATATAAAATCAGCAACTTTAAATGGCAATAATTATACACACAACTTTTTACTACATAGAGATGTTATAAATGGAGGTGTATTTAAGTTGGAAATGGATACCAAACCGAATTTAGAGAGAGGGTTGGGAGAGGAAGACAAACCTTTTTCTTTGAGCAAGTAAATAAAATATATGATGGCCCAATAAAAATAAAGCCAGACATTTTTTAGATTATAATTAAGATTAGATAAACAATGAAAAAACCTGTTGGATTAGGTGTAGATATAGGCGGTTCACATATTACAGCTGCATTGGTAGATTTGGAAACCAGAATGATTATCCAGGACTCAATTACACGTAGTGCAATCGAATCGAAGGAAAGTAAAGAAGTTATATTAACCGCCTGGTGTGATATTATAAACAAAGCTTTTGAAAAATCAACCGTCAAAACCAAGTTAATTGGCATTGCTATGCCTGGCCCTTTTGATTATGAAAACGGGATATCTTTAATTAAAGATCAGGAAAAGTTTAAATCCCTGTATAAGGTTAATGTTAAAGAAGAATTATCAAAACGATTAAATGTACCCGCAGAAAATATACACTTTATAAATGATGCTGCCGGCTTTTTGCAAGGCGAGATTTTTGGAGGCGCTGCCAGGGGTAACGCCAATGTATTGGGTATAACTTTAGGAACAGGATTAGGCTCATCATACTGTATAGGTGGTGTAGCAAAAGATGCGGATTTATGGAACTCGGAATTTATGAATAGTACAGCCGAAGATTATCTTTCAACCCGTTGGTTTGTAAAACGTTACAATCAATTAAGTAATAATACTGTTGCAGGAGTTAAGGAATTAACCGCAATTGCAGAAACAGATCATCTGGCTACACGTGTATTTATGGAGTTTGGATATAATTTGGCGCAGTTTTTAATTCCGGTAATCAGAAAATATAAGTCAGATGTGGTTATTATAGGAGGCAACATATCATTAGCGTTCGATGCGTTTTCTCCTGAATTAATTGCAACTTTAAAGGGTAATGAAATTGATGCGGATGTTAAAGTAACCAGGCTAAAAGAACATGCTGCACTTATTGGTGCCGCAAGTTGTTGCGATTTAAAATTCCTTAATGAAGATAAGGGTGCGGAAAATCAAAACCCCCAATAAAAAAGGATAAAAGTTTTTTTAAAAAAATTAGTAAAACCATTTAGTAGCCAAATAGAGTAATAAAAATGTTTATGACCTCTCGTTCTTAAATTAGCTTATAATGACAAAATAAAAAATCAAATATATGAAGCGAATAAATTTACTAAGCGTTTTATTTTTTCTTATCATTCCCTTATTACAAATTAAGGCACAGGATATCATTAAGAAAAAAGGTTATACCCTGACTTTCGAAAGTAATTTCTCTGCATTAGATCCTCAGTTGAAAAAAAGATTAATCAAAACATTTTTCGAGATTTATCCCAAGCTGGCAAAAGAATACAATCCTCAAACGTTAAAAGAGGTAAAGTTTTTTGTCGATACTGCTTATAAAGGCGTAGCAGCAACATCCAATGGGAAGGTAACCTTCAGTTCAACCTGGATGATCAAACATCCTGAAGATATTGATGTGGTTACTCACGAAGTGATGCACATTGTTCAGAATTATGGCAGAAGCGTTGGCCCTGGTTGGTTAACCGAAGGTATTGCTGATTATGTTCGTTCTAAATTTGGTGTAGATAATGCCGGGGCAAAATGGACCTTGCCAGCTTTAAAACCAGAACATAGTTATAAAAATAGTTATCGCATTACAGCAAGATTTTTTACCTGGATAGAGAAAAATGTTAAATCAGGAACCATTAAAACTGTTGACGCATCATTAAGAGCACATACTTATACTCCGGAAATTTGGGCTACACTAACCGGAAAAGATTTGGATGGACTTTGGGCCGATTATGTTAAAAGCTCTGAAATTTAATTTTTACCCGAATCAAAACATATAACTGAATATTATAATGAAAAAACTATTTATCGCCTTGTTAAGTTTTACGGTATCAGGCAGTTTCGCACAACAAATAGGCAAAATTACCGATCCGGTAGAATGGATAAATCCATTAATGGGAACGCAGTCTAAACCAAGTTTATCCAACGGAAATACCTACCCTGCCGTAGGTTTACCCTGGGGCATGAATATGTGGACTCCACAAACAGGTAAAATGGGCGATGGATGGGCCTATACTTATGATGCGGATAAAATCCGCGGGTTTAAACAAACACATCAGCCCTCACCATGGATGAATGATTATGGTGCTTTTTCAATTATGCCGGTAACAGGTAAATTAAAATTTGCTGATGACGACCGTGGAAGTTGGTTCAGCCATAAGTCAGAAATTTCTAAGCCTTATTATTATAGTGTTTACTTAGCCGATGCCGATGTAACCACCGAAATTACACCAACCGAACGGGCAGCGCAATTCAGGTTTACCTTTCCTGAAACAGATAGTGCTTATGTAGTTGTTGATGCATTAAACAAAGGTTCATATATCAAGATCATTCCTGCCGAAAGAAAAATTATAGGTTATACTACGAGATATGCCCGGGGTCCATTGCCTAAAAATTTTAAAAATTACTTTGTGATTTATTTTGATAAAGATTTTAGTCTGACTAAAACCTGGAGCGACAAAAAAATAAACAATAAGGATTTAGAATTAGAAAGTGATCACAGTGGTGCAATTATTGGTTTTAAAACAGCAAAAGGTGAAAAAGTTACCGCAAAAGTCGCTTCATCTTTTATCAGTTTTGAGCAGGCAGATTTAAACCTGAAAAGAGAATTGGCAAGCGATGGTTTTGATGCGACCAAAGCAAAAGCAAAATCAACCTGGAACAAAACGTTAAGTCGTATCTCTGTAGAAGGAGGAACAATAGATCAAATCCGCACATTTTATTCTTGCTTGTATCGTACCCTATTTTTTCCGAACAAATTATATGAAATTGATGCTAAAAATCAGATCGTTCACTGGAGTCCATACAACGGCGAAATTAAGCCGGGTTATATGTTTGCGGGTACAGGCTTTTGGGATACCTTCAGGGCATTATATCCATTCTTAAACCTTGTTTATCCTTCTATAAATAAAGAAATGCAGGAAGGATTAATTAACGACTATAAAGAAGGCGGATGGTTGCCGGAATGGAGTAGCCCCGGATATGCAAATATTATGGTTGGTAATAACTCTGCCTCTGTTGTTTCAGATGCGTATATAAAAGGACTTCGCGGTTATGATATTAATACTTTATGGGAAGCCCTTAAACATGGAGCAAATAATGAAGGACCAATGGAGGCTGTTGGCCGTAATGGAGTAAAGTATTATAACGAGCTGGGCTATGTGCCTTTTGATGTTAAGGTTAACGAAAATGCAGCTAAAACCTTAGAATATGCTTATGATGATTTTACGATTTATCAATTGGGAAGAGCTTTGGGTAAACCTGCTTCGGAGATTGATATCTATAAGAAAAGGGCAATGAATTATAAAAACCTTTTCGACCCTGCATCTGGCCTAATGCGTGGAAAAAATGCTGATGGGACTTTTCAAAGTCCTTTCAGCCCTTTTAAATGGGGTGGAGCTTTTACAGAAGGCAATAGCTGGCATTATACCTGGTCTGTATTTCAGGATGTTGATGGTTTGGCAAAATTGATGGGTGGTCATGATAAGTTTGTAACCAAACTGGATTCCGTTTTCTCTATGCCTCCGGTTTTTGATGAAAGTGCTTACGGTGGTGTAATTCATGAGATTCGGGAAATGCAGATTGCGAATATGGGACAATATGCTCATGGAAATCAGCCCATTCAACACATGATTTATTTGTACAACTATGGAGGTACACCTTACAAAACTCAGTATTGGGTTAGAGAAACCATGGATAGAATGTATAAAGCTACCCCTGATGGCTATTGCGGAGATGAAGACAATGGACAAACCTCCGCTTGGTATGTGTTTTCGGCAATGGGCTTTTATCCGGTTACGCCAGCAACAGATCAATATGTTTTGGGTGCCCCATTATTTAAAAAGGTAACGCTTAATTTAGAAAACGGCAAAACTGTGGTCATCAATGCTGCGGCCAACAATGCCGATAGTCGCTATGTACAAGCCTTGCAAATTGATGGAAAACCCTATTCTAAAAACTGGATCAGCCACAGTGGACTGCAAAAAGGAGCGGTATTAAACTTCAACATGTCGGCTGTACCTAATAAAACAAGGGGCACAAATCCTGTGGATTTCCCTTACTCGTTATCAACAGAAAAATAAAAAAAAATCGGCCTGTATTTTATTACAAGCCGATTTTAACCCAAAAACTAAGATCAAAAAAAGAAATGGGGATCCCGCTATTGCTGAATCCCCATCATCTAAATTAACGCTCTCAATTATATAAACGCTATAAATGGAAATTATTGCATCAGGACGATAATTTTTTTGTTTAAAAATATACGTCATGCTGAACTTGTTTCAGCATCTCCCTTCAGTTCGCAGATTTAACCTGTGGTTCGTGTCCTCATCGTAGCTGTTCGGAAGATTTAAATGTTATTAGATTTTACAACCTGACAACACTTTTATATGAACTTACATTCCTTATATGGTGAAAAAATGGCTCTCTGTTGTTTACCATATAAGATTCTGTGTTGATTTTCAAATTAAATAATATTTACTTATCGGTTGGTGTCTCACCGACCGAAATATTTCAATGGACACTATAATAACTTAAGTTTAATCCATGTTAAATGGTCGGTTGGTGAGACACCAACCGATAGATGGAAATTTCTATCCAACCTCTTTCTATTTTTGAATGACAATATTTCTTCCGAACAGCAATGATGTCCTCAGGAACCAAACATAATTCCGTTTCGCGGGGATAATGAACCTGGGCAATGAGATTTGCTTTCGCTATTTTTACATTATGGGAAATATGAATAAAAACCAGCAGGACACTGAAAAAAGAGCTGCGGCATTGGAGGCTGTAAAGTTTGTTAAAGACGGTGATGTTGTAGGTTTAGGCACAGGATCTACAGCAACTTTTGCAATAAAAGAGTTAGGCCAAAAGGTAACAGAAGGATTGAAAATAACTGCTGCTGCAAGCTCTGTAAAGACCGAGGAATTGGCTAGATCGTTTGGTATCCAAATTGTGGATATTCAAAACCTGGGTTTTATTGATGTCAGTATTGACGGGGCAGATGAATTTACCCAAACTCTTGATCTGATCAAAGGTGGAGGAGGGGCTTTGTTCAGGGAAAAAATAATTGCCTCATTAAGCAAGAACTCCATTATCATTACCGATGCCTCGAAAAAAGTAGAAAAACTGGGTGCATTTACAGTACCTATTGAGGTGATTCCTTTGGCTTTTCAATATGTATTTGATCAAGTAACCAAACTAGGGGGAAAAAGCAAGCTAAGGAAAAAGGATGTCGAAACCTTTATTACCGATAATGGAAATTATATCATCGATGCAGATTTTGGTTTGATTGATGCTCCTCAGGAACTGGCCAGATCATTAAATCAAATTGATGGATTGTTGGCTCATGGGTTATTTATTGGCCTGACTTCAAAAGTGATTATGAGTAGCGGGAATGAGATTTTGGTTTTTGAATAACCTATTATTGTATCACCACCTAAGGAACCTACGAGCAGCTAAGGTTTTCCAATATTCTAATGTTCTCTAAGCCATCTAAGGAGGTAAAAAGAATATGTTTTGGTTGTTTACCACCTAAGGAACCTAAGATCAGCTAAGGTTTTCCAATATTCTAAGGTCTCTAAGCCATCTAAGGTGGTAAAAAGAATATGTTTGGTTGTTTACCACCTAAGGAACCTAAGAACAGCTAAGGTTTTTTATATTCTAAAGGTTCTCCAAGCCCTAAGGTGGTAAAAAGAATTATGTCAGATGGTAACATCCGACATCACGGTAATAATTTTGCAGATAATTTTAAGCTTGTTAAATTATTTTAACCGATACTTTCATCCTGCTCACCGACAAATTAAAGTTGTTTAAAGAAAATCTGTGGTGTGGCTTTCATTTGCGTTATACCTTTGAATAAAAAAATAAAGCTCATGGAAACTTTAACCAAGAAAAATCACGCGGATAAACACTTAGGTCTAGGCATTTTAATCGTTGTAATCGGAACCGTTTTATTACTCAGAAACACAGGTGTTGATATACCGCATTGGATATTAAGCTGGCATACCATAATGCTTGCTGCAGGTTTATGGATTGGTTATCGTAAAAACTTCCAGGGAGGAGGATGGTTAGCTCTGACCTTAATCGGAGCTATTTTTACTTTGAAAGACCTCATCATTTTTGATTTTGAATTATCCAGGATTACTATTGCCATTGTTTTAATCAGCTTAGGATTATATCTGATACTTAAGCCTAAAAAAATCAAAACCTTTGATGACTATTTTGAAAAAAAATCAACTGATGCAACAGAAATAAAAAACTAAAATTCTTAACTCCATCATATATCTGAGAAGGGACATTTTTAATTTGTCCCTTTTTTATGGAATAGATTTTATAGTGTTTTAATAAGGAATTTAAATTCTATAAAAAAGAAACGGGGATTCCGTCGAAACAGAACCCCCGTCATCTAAATTAACGCTCTCGGATATATAAACGCTGAGATTTAAAATTATTGTGGCAGGAGTAAAATTTTTTTTAAAAAAAGTAAAATATACGCACAAATAACTGATTTAATTGTTGTTTACAGATTGGTATCTGCGTTTTCCGAATTACTTTTGCATTAACCCAAATTATTCACAAATAAAAAAAAGAAAATGGCGACTAAAATTTTTGTTAACCTGCCCGTTAAGGATTTGAATAAATCTGTTGAGTTTTTTACCAAATTGGGTTATACCTTCAATCCTCAATTTACCGATGAAAATGCAACCTGTATGATTATTGGTGAAGATAATTTTGTAATGCTTATTGTCGAATCATTTTTCAAGACTTTTATTAAAAAGGAAATTTGTGATGCAACTAAAAGCACTGAATCTTTAATTAGCTTATCAGCAGAAAGTAAGGAAGAAGTAAAAGAGATTGTTCGCAAAGCAATAGGGGCGGGAGCGACTAAAAATGTAGATCCTCAGGATCATGGTTTTATGTATGAGGAGAGCTTTCAGGATTTAGATGGACACATTTGGTCTTATTTTTATATGGATATGTCGGCAATGCCACAACAATAAAAAACAATGGAAAAATATATTTTAAATGAAGATATAAAAGTCATGTGTGTTACCGCAGCATCTTTTCCTGATGGTATTATGGCTGCTTATCAAAAGTTACATGCTTTATTTCCAAATAACCAGGAGAGAAAATATTTTGGAATAAGCAGACCGAATGCAAATAGAGAGATCATTTATAAGGCGGCGGCCGAAGAATTGAATGAGGGAGATGCAGAGAGATTAGGCCTGGAAACTTTTTTGATCAAAAAAGGAACATTCATTTCTGAGCTGATTCCAAATTTTATGGATGATGTTTCGCAAGTCGGAAAGACTTTCGAAAAGCTTTTGAATCAGCCCAATATCGATCCAAATGGGTATTGTCTGGAAATATATTTAAACGACACCGATGTTCGTTGTGCGGTAGGGATTAAAAACTAAATAATTCGGCACATATCAATTCATACCCTAATATTTAACGGCAAACTACCAGGAGACAGACTTTTTATGGGTTTGGAGCACAAGCTCAATTATTCATTCATTCATTCATTCATTCATTCATTCACTCACTCACTCATTCACTCATTCAATTACTCAATCTGAACTGTTAAAAATAGTTAAAACTAATAAAATAGTTGATTTAGGGGTTTTCGGGAACCAAATATTATTAACTTTGATGTATTGTAAAAATAGCCAAATACCATACATCTAAATACATGAAGAAAAGTATTTTATTCGTAATCGCTTTACTATTTACCACCACAACATTTTCGCAAAATGTTATCCAGTTATTTAATGGCGCCAATGATTTTTTTAAATTGTTGCAAGAGGAGAAATTTGCTGATGCACATGCTTATTTTGACGATAATATGAAATCAAAGGTCACAGAAGATAATTTGAAAAAATTATGGACCGATATTGCCGTAAAACTAGGAAAAGCAGAATCTCTTGATGCCATTCAAAGTAAGGTGCAGGGCGAATTTTTTGCGGTAACAGTAGCAGGTAAATTTGCCAATGGTGATCAAAACTTCATAGTCGGTTTCAATAAGGCGCAAAAAATTGTTGGGCTTTTTCTTGCGCCCTCACAAGCTGCTAAGGCTTATGTTAAACCGGTTTATGCAGATACCAATCTGTATCAGGAAAAATCAACTTATCTGACTACATCAGGCCATCAATTGGCTGCTGTAATAACCACACCAAAAAATGTTAAAAATTTCCCGGTAGTAGTTTTTGTACATGGCTCCGGTCCAGGAGATATGGACGAAACTGCAGGGGCAAATAAACCTTTTAAGGATATTGCTGCCGGTTTGGCTGCAAAAGGGATTGGTTCCTTAAGATATGTTAAAAGAACCTTGGTTTATCCAAATGAATTTGCAAAGGCTTTTACGGTTAAAGAAGAAGTCTTGGATGATGCCATAGCTGCCATAGCCATGGCAAAAACAATTTCTGGTGCCGATCTAAAAAATATCTATCTATTCGGACATAGTTTAGGAGGGATGCTGGCACCGAGGATTGCATCTTCATCCCCGGATTTAGCCGGAATTATTTTGGCTGCAGCTCCGGCAAGAAAACTTACAGACATCGCAATCGAACAGAATAAATATATGTTCGGGTTATCAAAAGATACTACGGAAGCCAATAAGAAACGACTTGCAGATGCAATAACCGAAATAGAAAAAAGCCGGATTTCCCAGCTTGGAACAACCATCAAACCAGATTCAAGTATTTTAGGTTTACCCGCATCTTATTGGGTTGATTTAAATAGTTATGATCAGGTTGCTACAGCTAAGAAATTAAGTAAACCAAAAATATGGGTAGTGCAAGGAGGAAACGATTTTCAAGTGAGCAAAACAGATTTCGATCTATGGAATGCGGCTTTAGGTAAAAAGAAAAATGCTAGACTTAAGTTTTATCCCGAATTAAATCATTTGCTTAGCGTTCAAACGGAAAAGGGAACCATGGCGCAGTATCAAACGCCGGTTAGTGTGTCAGAAACTTTAATAAACGATGTTGCCCTTTGGATAAAAGGGAAATAAGATTAAAAAGCCCTTGTTATTCAGAAATCTCGTAAACTATCAGCTATTAGCCCTTTTGTCTCATTCTGAATGCAATGAAGAATCGCTTATTCTCCCCAAGCCGTAATAACCAGTCTTCTTTGTCCTCCGCGATCGCGATGTTCGCAAAGATAAATTCCTTGCCAAGTACCTAAAGCTAGTTCTTTATATCTGGTAGTTTATATTTAATGTTTTTTGTTCCATTTTTTTAATGTTTTATCAACATGGGTTCGAATTTGATCAATAGCTAATGATGGAATTTTAATTGGTAGGGTTAAAATTTTTATACCCACGACTTTAGCTTTAATCAATTGATTGGTTTGTATATAAAAATTGAACAGCTTGTATCGAGTATTAAATCTATTTGGTACCATATTAATAGATGTTATGTAAGTTTTTTCGGCTAAGTTGTATTTGTGGTTTTTGTAATAACAATCGGCTAACTTTAAGTAAAACATATTACCATTATCTATAAATACCATTTCTTTAGCTATTTTTTCTGCGATTATAGGATAGTTCAAATCATCAAGCACTGTCACGAAGTCATATAAAAAGAATTGATTATTTTTTAAATAAGGATATATTTTATTATATATTTTAAGTGATTGAAGTTTATATCCTGATTTGTACAAATATTTACCCTCATTATATAAAGAATAGTAATAAGAATTTTTCCAATAATTTCCAAAATGTATATATGAAATTCCAAATAAACTTAAGCAAAGGCTTAACACTATAATAAACTTGTTAACTTTAAAACCATAATAAAAAATTATAATTAAGGATAGAATGAAAAGGCTTTGAAAATACCATTTTTCAAACACATGGGTTACTATTCCAGCTCCGGATATTGATATTAGCATACAACAGCTTATGAGTAGGTATAGTGGTTTATTATTATTTCTAAGTGATTTATAAATTAAAAGAAAAATTAAAATACTAATGATTATCAATGTTAGTGCTCCCAGTATACCTGTTTCTATTATAAATTGTAAGTAATCGTTATAAGCATTCTTAGCATTATCAGCCAAAAGCAATTCTTTTTGACTATAATTGCTGTATTCAAAATACTTAGCTTGGTTCTCACGATATTGATAAGGGAATTTTCCAATTCCTATACCTTTGAACCAATTATTTTTAAGCATACCTAATGATATTTTATAGATCAGTATTCTGCCTGAAGAAGAATCTGTTTTAAATTGAAAAATCAAGATTGAAAGGAAAATTAGAATGACTCCAGTTAGAACAATTAAGTTCTTTTTTTTTAATGCTATTATATCTAGATAAAATAACATTACAGCAATTGAGAGACTAATTCCAAAAATAAATGCTCTTGAATTTATCATTATTGCCAAAATGAAGAAAGTAACATTTAGACTCAAAATAAAAACAACATTTTGTGATTTTTTTCTTTTCATTAATAAATGTTAGTAACATTACTATGGTAAAGCCTTTTATAATAAGCAAAGCCTCGTGAAAGGCTTTGCTTATTATATTGTCTAATAATTAGGTTAAAATTTAATGCTTTTAAGTAACTCATCGAGCAATTTATGAGCTTTGGACAGGTCTGCTTTTTTAAACCTAATGCCTCCTTTGATTCCGCTATTCTTTTTAGTTTCAGAGACAAAATAGTAGCAATACTCCTCATCACGAACAACTTTTCTTATTAGAAATTTAGTATTGTTAAAGCTAACGATATCAACACTTTCTTTAGTTTTTCTTCTTTCAATCTGCTCAACTTCACCCAAAATACGTTCTTTGTAATCTTCAAGAGAAATATCATACCCTGCCGGGCGATTATAATCTTCAAAACCTATTATAACACCCCCAACTTTGTATACATGTTTTAAATTTCTTGTAGATGATAAATATTTAAAATTCGCCTTTTCATAAGCTACAATTTGCGCTGTACTTACTTTGTCAATATTCTGGGGAGCCTTTATTGTGGCTATTTTGCTAAGTGGTTCTTGTTGATTGAAAATCAATAAGATAGATAGTATTGAAATTATAGTTTTCATATATGTTAATTTTAAAGTTAATTACATGATATTGGTTCAGGAGAACCATTAGAGCCTAGTTTTAATGGTTGAAAGTTTGTTGTATTTGGATCGGCCTTATATAAGCTTAAATACGCACCAAACTTTGATAGAAATCTAGCACCTGGAGGCTGATTGGTTCCCCCACCAATGGCAAGATAATTGGCATTATAATCAGCTAAGCTCATATTTTTATAAACATTATATTCTGTAATAAATGCTGGCCAATCTTTAACCGTTACAACCCAATTTCCCCATTGAGTAACTACCGTTGTAGAGACATTTGCTTTATAAAACTCAATTCCTACACCTGAATTGACAACAGTTGCAAGATTTTTAGCCATGTGCATTACATCTGCGGGTGATGGTGCCATTCCATCTATATGAGTATGTGATTCACCAATTGAATACCCAGAACTGCTATCCCAATGGAATGGTTGTGACTCCCACCACCCAGCACCACCAGATGTGATGTATGAGGGTTTATATGAACTGGCAGCATCTGGGCTATTTAGATCAAATTGTGTACCATATTCGATTTCATCTGGATTGTTTGTTGTTATGGTAGTATTTAAGGCATTATTTTTTTTCGATATTGTAGTGTCGCTCGCATTGGCTATAACCTTTCCTTTTCTTGCACATGGATCTTCGGCAGAAGAAGGATCATTATTGGTATTTTCCGGGCACCCAATTCCATAATCAAGGCAATCATTGCCAGTAAGATCACAGGTTGAACAAGGAGGGTCATTACCGTCATCGCAGTAAGTATAAACAGTTTCAGTGCTAATCAAATATGGTGTGCATACAGGTGAACCCCCAGAAGACCCGTCATCAGGTCCTGCGTCAATACAACTTTCTCCCATTATATCCACATAATCTACACCACAAATATATACACCCATGGTAAGTTTATCTTTTATATTAATAGACATTAACTTACCCTCCTTTAATCCTGATGAGATTTTTCTATTATTTTCTATGGTACTAATTAACTCCGCTGATATATTACCGCTTGCAGTGTAATAAAATTTTTTAACTGTTTTACCATTTTCTTTTTGCAATGTAAACAATTTTGTGCCATCCCAGTTCTTATATTCTAAGAAACCAGTAAAATCGCTATCTAATTTATCAAGATGGTTATGGCTAATGTCATTATGATACTTTCTTAGATAATTTATGTCAGGAATATAAGTGATGAGCTTTCTATCAAATACTCCTGAGATTTTGTTTTTGTAAATTATCAGTCTGTCAAAAGAGCCTTTGAATATTTCTTCGTTTATTGACTTATCGTCTTTTTTGTTTTTCTTAAATATTGTGGCAAATCTTTGATTATAAACAATTGGAACTTCTAGGAAAGTGCCATTTTTTGTTTCAGAGTAGTAGGCTTTTTTCCATATTGCATATTTTTGGTTAACCTGTATACTTGCAGATTTTACTGTAAAAGAAGGGCCTCTACGGCCTTCACTCTTAACCATTTGATAAAAGTAATCTTTAAACAGGGTAATTTCGGTTGCTTGGGGCTTTTGTATATCAGATTCTTCATATAGGTTGTTCATCTTTTCACAAGCATAAAAGAGTATGGTAAAGCATAAGATCGTAAGCCCTATATAAGGAGATTTTATTTTCATTTTACATATAATTTAGATGGTTTTTAATTAATTTTTAGATGCTAGGGAATGCGTTGGTTAGTAAGCCTTATAGGCGCGGCATTTTTTCCATAATAGTCTGGTTTTAATTTGTTGATATAGTGTGAATAGTTGTTTTATTTTTTCAAAGATCTTTCGTTTTCTTTATATGAAGAGGTGAAAATTCTAAATATTTAGGGTGAAAATTCTAAATATTAAAGGTTGAGGGATATTTAAGTATTGTCACACGTTATATTTGATTTATTAATTTTTGTGATCAGTTATTTTGAAGCTAACCTATGTGTTATATTAAATATTTGTTTTACCTTTTAGTTCTATCATCTTTTTTATCTTGTGATTCTATCCCTGATAATGTTCAATATGCACTTTCTAAAGCAGGCAAAAATCGTGATGAACTGGAGAAAGTTATTGACTACTATAAAAAAAGTAATGAACCTGAAAAGCTAAAGGCTGCATATTATGTGTTAGCCGGTTTACCTGATCAATATTATTATACTGGTAGTTTAGTTGATAGTTATAGAGGACAATTTAAAAAAATGGATTCGATTGTGAGAACAGGGAAAATAATAAATTATAAAGAAACTTGGGATTCTTTGGAACTCCCTTTAAGGGAAAATAACCAATTAAAATTACGAAAGATTAAAGATATTGAAGTAATTAAATCAGAGTACTTGATTAACAATATAGAGGAAGCCTTTCAGACATGGAAACTACCTTGGGCAAAAGATCTTAATTTCGATATGTTCTGCGAATATATTTTGCCATATAAGGTAGCTAATGAGGAACCCATGTATTGGAGGCAGTATTTTAGAAGAAGATATGCATGGGCAATTGATTCTTTAAAAGGAGACAATGATCAAATTAAATTAATAAAGCTCATTAATGAAGATTTGAGCAAATGGTTTTATCATACCAATAATTTAAATGCCTCTTTCGATTTATCTTATAAAGACCTTTTGCAAGTTAAATTGGGAGCTTGTAAGCATGAAGTAGAAATAACTACCTATGCAATGAGAGCTTTGGGATTGCCAATTGCTTTGGATGGTGTTCCGTTATGGCCAAATAGAAACTCAAGACATGATTGGAATGCTTTTTTTAGTCCAAATCAAACTATACCATTTCAGGGAACAGAACTAAATCCAGGTAATTATAAAATGGAGGTAGCCTGGCCCGGAGCAATTAAATCTAAAAGAGCAAAAATTTATAGAACAACATATCTTTATCAAGAAAATTGTTTAGCAGCTATAGAGACCAATCAAGAAATAATTCCTGCCATTTTTAGAAATACTCATTATCGTGATGTAACTAGAGAATATATTCCAGTTAGTAATGTAACATCAAAATTAAATTTAGACTCAAAAGGGTTTAAAATTATTTACTTATGTGTTTTTAACAGACTAAAATGGGGGCCTTTGGATTGGGCGCGAAATAAACGAGGGGAGGCCATGTTTAAGAATCTTGGCAGAGACATTGTTTACCTCCCTATGATTTTTGAAGAAAATAATTATTATCCAGCTGGGAATGCCTTTATACTTAAAATAGATGGATCAGTAGTACTCTTAAAGCCAAATTTTGAACATCTCATTAATGTCACATTAGATAAAAAGTACCCGCAAGGATATGATTATGAAACAAAGATATTTAAAGGGAAAAAATATGAATTATTTTATTGGGATGATGAGTGGAAAAGCTTGGGCAAAAAAGAAGCAACTACAAATTTTATAAGCTTTAAAAAAGTGCCTTCCGGAGCGTTATTATGGCTAAGATGTCTTAATGGAGGATATTCTGAAAGAATTTTTACTTATGATAAATCTGGGATTGAATGGTGGTAAAAATTAAACGAGTTTTCAAAGATAGGATTAGTTTGCTTGTAATAATAATAACCCTCTTTACTCTAGGTTGTAATCAGAAGCATGTTTTTAAGGAAACCTCTTCAAAGAATATTAAGTTTTTGAATAAAAATAAGTTTAATTCTACTATTGCATGTCTAATAAATATGCCAAATTATAGCAGACTTGAAGAAAGATTTAAAATTGAAAAGCGAACGGGTATTGAAGTATGTGTTGTAGGGGAGTCTTTATATGGTTTAGCCAATCATGAAAAAGGGTATTACCTAAAAGGTGAGGAATTAGAATTAATAATTGACCCGTATTTAGGAAAGAATGAAAAAAGTGATACACTCGTTATTTCTCAATTACTTAATGTGGATAGTATAAATACGCAGTATCCTGGTCTATTTTGCAATTTCAAAAAAAATAAAGAAGGATATGAGATTGATCTTAGAATTCCTTGGAAAGACATTAATATCAGAGATGTCAAGTCTGGTATGGTTATCCCATTTGATTTAATGATAGCAGATAATGATAAAGATTATATTCAAAAAACAAAAATTTCGCTGTTTAGCAAGCTAGGAAAAAAGAATTTTGGAAAATTAAAACTTATTGGATCATTGAATAATATTAGTGAGAGTTCAAAATATGTATACGCAGTGAATTCAAAAACAAGTAAAAAAGATACAACATTATTGAGTAGAATGAAGCCATATAAACTAAAAAAAATATTTTATGGAAAAGTTAAGGACGTTTTTGATTTATCGGCGGGAACTAAGTTTACTTGGGACAAAGAAAATTTATATCTTTTTGTTTCTGTAAAGGACAATTACATTTCTCCTGATCCAAAATCATGGGGCGGGGGCAATGTTTTTTTAGATTATGGATGGATTGAGGACAGTCATGGTAAGAAAGTGTGGGAAATGGATATTTTGTATAGTAAATGGGCTGGAGGAGCATGTAAAAATCAATATATTGACACATTATTAAATTTAGAACCAGGAACTTATATTGTTAAATATATAACAGATGAATCCCATGCATATGGACAATGGGATGATATGCCTCCTTTAACTCCATTTTATGGTATAAAAGTTTTTAAATAGATTCTAATTGATAGTACTTAGAATCTATTTTAGAATTTTCATAACATAATAATGATATTTTCATTTTTCATTTTCTTCCTGGATAAACTCGCTTGGGGTTTTGCCAAAATATTTTTTAAATTCTATACTGAAATATTTCCTGTCGTTAAAACCTACGCTATAAGCAACTTCCGAAATGTTTCCAGCTCCCGATTTTAGCATTTGTACAGCTTTTTTTAATCGCAATGACTTGATAAAATCGTTTACAGAGAAGTCTGTTAAAGCCCTTATTTTTTTATATAAAACAGGCTGACTCATACCTATTTTTGATGATAGGCTTGGTACATCAAATTCAGGATCAGCAATATGATCTTCAATAATTTGGATGATCTTGTTTAAGAAATTTTGCTCTGTTGTGTTGATTACCAGGTTTTTAGGTTCAAGTGTAACCACCTGTGCAAACTTTCGTTTTATGGTTTCTCTTGCATTTAGAAGATTATGAATATTCAGTTGTAATATTTTTAAGTTAAAAGGCTTCATAATGTAAGCATCGGCGCCATTTTCGAAACCACTTACCTGGTGGACATAAGCAGATCTTGCCGTTAAAAGAATAACTGGAATATGACTTGTTCTTTCATCGGTTTTTAATTTCCTGCACAATTCAAGCCCATCCATAACCGGCATCATCACATCACTTATAATCAAATCCGGAATCAATTCTATGGCAGCTTCCCAACCTTTTAACCCATCTTCACTTTCAAAAACAGTGTAATTTTCTTGCAGGCTATTACTGATAAATGTTCTAACTTCGGTATTGTCTTCAACGAGCAGAATGCTGTATTTTTTCTGTTCCTTGGGGAGGTTTGAATCTATTTTACCTGTCGGATCAATTGCTGTTTCCTGATTTATTTCAGGATGGTAGTTTATAGCGTCATCGTAATAAACATAATCCTGGATAAAATCTCTTGATTTGAAATGATCTTTTCCACTTTTTAAGTTTATGGTAAAGCAGGTAAAACCAGGTTGTTTTTCTTGTTGAGGTGTGCTTTCGAAAGAGATTTTGCCATGATGCAATTCAATAATACTTTTTGACAAGGATAATCCCAGACCCGTACCAATATTTGTACTTGGGTTTGCCTGGTAGAAATTATTAAAAAGGTTTGCCTGTGCTTCTAATGGAACCCCTTTACCGTTATCGCAAATCTGAATATTAACGAAATCATTTTGCTGCTTAATGGCTAAATTGATTTTTCCACTTTTTGGCGTAAATTTAAATGCATTCGATAATAAATTGAACAACACTTTTTCCAGCTGTACCTTATCAAAATAGAGTTCTATTTCATCCTGTTCGGTTTCAAAAGAATAATTAATATTATTGGAGATTGCCATATTTTGGAAGGCAATAAAAATCTCCTTACAAAACTTAACTATATTACCAGGGCTAACCCGCAAAATCATTTTTCCACTTTCCGCTTTCCTGAAATCGAGCAGTTCGGTAACCAGATTCATCAGGCGGTCAGCGTTGCTTTTAATGGGCTGTAAATCTCTATTCAATGCCGGATCATCTTTGGTATTTTCTATCAATTTTTCCAGTGGCCCTACAATTAAGGTTAAAGGCGTACGGATTTCGTGTGAGATATTGGTGAAAAATTCCAGTTTGTGCTCGTTGATTTCTTTCTCTTTTTTAAGTACAGCCCTAATTAACAGATATCGAAGTAATAATACCAAAATACCGATTGCAAGGCACAAATAAAATAAGTATGCCCACCAGGTTCTATAAAAGGGTGGATTTACAATTATTTTGATTGTTTTGGTATTGGCACTATAAACGCCATCATTATTAATCCCCTTAACTAAAAAGGTATAACTGCCAGATGGTAAATTGGTATAGGTAGCGGATGGCGTATTTACATAATTCCAGTTTTTTTCAAAACCATCCAATTTATAGGCATATCTGTTTTTTTCTGGTTTGATAAAATTCAGTAAGGCGAAGCTTAGACTGAATGTATTCTGATCATTTTCGAAGGTTATTTGATCCGTAAAACTGATATTCTTTTGAAGTAAACCCTCCTCATCATTAATCTTAACCGATTTATTAAAGCGTTTTAAATCCGTTAAAACAATAGTAGCGGGCTTGATATTGGTTTGTATTTTGTCGGGATAAAAACTGATGAATCCATTGTAACCACCAAAAAACATTTCTCCATTGCTGCTTTTAAAAAATGCATTCGTATTAAACTCATTTCCAGGTAAGCCATCAGCTACCGTGTAGTTTTTAAATACTTTTGTTGAAGGGTTAAACATAGATAGACCATTGGCAGTGCTGATCCATAAATTTCCTTTTTCATCTTCTAAAATACCCAAGACGTTGTTGTTGGGTAAACCGTTTTTTTCGGTATAGCGAATAATGGAACTATTTTTCTGATCAAACAAAATCATTCCATCGTAACTGGTGCCCAGGTATATTTGGTTTTTTCTGGTTTCGATTATGCAGTTAACATAATAAGATATTGGTGTTCCTGCACTGTCTTTCTGTTTGAAAGCATAAATTTCTGCCTTTTTCTGATTGTAGATGAATAGGCCATTGGTTGTCCCGATGTAAATTTTTTGATCGTGGCCAACCAGAAAAGATTTAAGCATACTGCCCTTAGCATATTCCTTTGGCAAGTTAAAACTGCGAAAAATTGTTTTTTCCGGGTTGGAAACTTTGATGCCGTTGAGTTGTGAGGCAATCCAAAGGCATTTTTTCTCATCTTCGGTAATATTTACAATTTCATCGGGTATTTGCTGGGTTTTTGAATCAAAATTAAAATGCCTGAATGTTTTATTTTTCGAATCATAAGCGTTTAATCCGCCTGCATGGGTGCCAATCCATAATTTCCCAGTTTTATCAATAAAAACTTTCTTGATCAGATTTGAGCTTAATGAATTTGGATTTCCTGGAATGTTCTTAAACTGCGTAAAGCTTTGGTCTGACTGGTTAAAGTAGTTCAATCCGCCACCCTCCGTTCCAACCCAAAGATTTTTAAACTCATCTTCTACAAAGCTGCTGATCACATTGCTGTTTATGCTTGATCTGCTTTTACTTCGATTATATACATTGAAAGCTGTACTATATGGATAATTAATGTTTGCGCCACCAAAATAAGTGCCTACCCATACCGAGCCATTTTGATCTTTATATAAACTATAAACAGAATTTTGGCTTAAACTCTTTCTGTTATCCGGCTCATATTGAAGATTGGTGCAGGCAAAAGTTTTGGTATCCATAATGCTGATTCCATCCAAGGTTCCAATCCATAACTTTCCCACATCGTCCAGCATCAGGCTCCGAATGGTATTGTTTACAAGGGATTCCGAATCGGAATGTTTAAAAGCACGGAATTTTTCTGTAGAAGCATTAAAAAGATTTAACCCTCCATTTTGTGTGCCTACCCAAAGGTGATGTTCTGCATCTTCTATAATTTTGGAGATATAGTTGTCGCTGATGTCGCCCGGCTTATTGTTGTTTGTGAAAATAGTAGTTTGGTAAGCCCCATTTTTAAACTTCATTCTTAACAATCCATTGGCAGTTCCCAACCAAATATTGCCCACACGATCTTCAAATATGGATCGAATATTGCGATAAGGACCATCATTTTGATTTGTACTGAAATACCTTATAACTTGTGTTGATTTTCCATTCACAAATTTATTTAAACCATTGCCTGTACCTATCCAAACATTGCCTTTTTTATCTTCATAGATACAATTAACGGTATTATCGCTTAAACTATTTGTGTTTTTGGGTTCGTTTATTATCCTTTTGAAATCATCACTTTGTTCATTGTATAAGTTTAAGCCACTACTTGTTCCAACCCAAAGATTCTTTTTGGAATCGCAATACAAACTCGTTACGTAGTTGTTCGAAATCGAATTGGGATTATCTAAAGCACGTTGGTAAACCTTTATGTTGTAGCCATCATATCTGTTTAGGCCGTAGCGGGTGCCGAACCATAAAAAACCACCTTTATCCTGGCTGATCGAAAACACTGAGTTTTGGGATAAGCCCTTTTCAATACCCAAATGGTCAAACAAAATGGGTTGTTGAGCATTTAATTGAAAAATAAATCCTAAAAATAAGATTGCACAGAGCAAATATTTTAAGAGATTTATTGACATGACATAATTTTATATATATGGTTATTTGTTCTGGGTTAAAAGTATGGTTTTAAAGTATTTTACCCAAATTTTTAGAAAATTACCCCTAATTGTTTAGAAAATTACCCCTCAGAAAAAATGGATTACGCATAGGTTTGTTCCAGGCTTATGGCTTGATTTCAACAAAATCATCCTGCTGCCAAAAACAAAACCAAACTTAAACAATAAATTATGAGTAAACTTTACAAAGAACGCTACATACCAAATTTAATGTTGCGCATGCAAAAGTATCCTAAGCTTTTATTGCTACTTGTTGTATTGCTGGTTGCCAATGCTCAACTTTTCGCACAAGGCAAAACCATTACAGGGGTAGTAACAGATGAGCAAAAGCAAACCATTCCGGGTGTATCTATTTCAGTTAAAGGTACTAAAATAAGTACCCAAACAGATGGAGAGGGTAAGTTCAAAATTCAGGCCTCATCTACCGATCAACTGGTGTTTAACTATGTTGGTTACAATGCTCAAACACTAACAATAGGAACAAGAACAACGATAAACATTTCTTTAGTACCTTCTGTAACGGGTTTGAGTGATGTTGTTGTAGTTGGTTATGGAACCACTAAAAGGCAGGATTTAACCGGGGCTGTTGGTTCTGTTAATATGAAAGATTTGGAGCAGGCACCTGTAAAATCTTTTGATCAGGCTTTGGCCGGTCGTGTGGCAGGTGTGCAGGTTTCTACAAATGATGGTCAGCCAGGCGCTACAGCAAATATTGTGATTCGTGGTGCAGGATCTATTTCGCAAGATAACTCACCATTATATGTTATTGATGGTTTCCCATCAGAAAGTGCGAACTCGAATTCTATCAATCCATCAGATATTGAATCCATTGATGTTTTAAAAGATGCATCAGCAACAGCGATTTATGGAGCCCGCGGATCAAATGGTGTAGTTTTAATTACGACCAAAAAAGGAAAAGCCGGGAAGCCACAACTAAGCTATAATGCCTATTACGGGATGCAGAAATCGCCGGAAAAGATACCAGTGATGAACGCTTTCGAGTTTGTGAAATATGTTAAGGAACTTAATTCAGCCTTTGCAGACTCAGTTTACCTTAAAGACGGCATTACTATAAACGATTATCAAAATATATCCAGTTTGGACATGCAGGATTATATCTTCCGGAATGGTCAAAATCAAAATCATGATCTTGCTTTACGGGGAGGGAATGATAAGACTACTTATTCAATTTCCGGAAACTTTAATAATCAAAAAGGGATTGTGAAATATAGTGGTTTTAAACGTTATCAGGGCCGTTTTGTATTGGATCAGAATGTTACTGACAAACTAAAAGCAGGTATAAATGCGAATTATGCATATAGTGAAACATATGGAACACCAATTTCTGCAACCAATTTTTATGCATCATCTGTTTTACTTTATTCTGTTTGGGGATACCGGCCGGCTGCTGCTTTATCAGGAAGAGATGAAGGCACAGATCTTTTAGAGTCATTCTATGATCCAACAAATGATATTGCAAATAACCAGGATTACCGGGTAAACCCATTGATCAGCTTAGAGAACCAGTTAACGCTTTATAAAGCTACGAGCATGGTTGCCAATGGATATGCTGAATATGCTTTTACACCTAAACTAAAATTAAGAGTGGCAGCAGGTTTTACCAATACAAATACGGAAACCAATATCTTTAATAATTCCTTAACCCAATCGGGAAGCAAATGGAATTCATCCGGTCCGAACGGAACTTATGCAACCAGTCCTAATTTCAACTGGTTAAGTGATAATACATTAACCTATAAAAATACTTTCAATAAAGATCATAACTTAACGGTTTTAGCTGGTTTTTCATCACAAAGAAATAAAAGCTCGTATCGATCGATTTATGCATCACAGGTAACCAACGAAAGCTTAGGTATGGATGCGTTAGATTTAGTGCCAGCGGCCAATACTTCTGTTATTTCACGCAGTTCTGTTTGGACCTTGGCATCATTTATAGGTCGAGTAAATTATGATTTCAAGGGCAAATATCTTTTAACAGCATCCTTCAGATCTGATGGTTCATCGAAAGTTGCACCAGGGGAAAAACGTTGGGGTTATTTCCCATCTGCATCTGCAGGCTGGAGGTTTAGCCAGGAAGATTTCATGAAGAATGTAAGCTTTGTTTCTGACGCTAAGTTACGTGTGGGTTATGGGGCGTCTGGAAATAACCGTGTAGGTGATTTTGCTTATCTGCCACAATTAAATCTGGGTAATACTCAATATTGGTACTCCTATAATGACAAACCTATCGCGATAGGTTCCGTAATTACCGCAGCCGGTAACTATGATTTAAAATGGGAAACGAATACTCAAACCAATATTGGTTTGGATATGAGCTTTATCCAAAATCGTTTGGGCTTAACAGTTGATGTATATAAAAGAGTAACCAAAGACTTATTATTAAATGCTCAATTGCCTTATGCACATGGTGTTCAAAGCGCTACAGGTTTTAAAAATATAGGCAGTTTGGAAAACAAAGGCTTAGAAATAACATTGAACAGTACCAATATTCAAACTAAAGATTTTCGTTGGACAAGCAATTTCAACATCAGTTTTAATAAAAATAAAATCCTGGAGTTAAATGAAGGACAAAACTCACTGCTTTCAGGGTCAGGAACATTTTTTAATACCACTTATACCAGTTTATCACCATATATCTCAGTTAAAGGTCGCTCAGTTGGAGAAATGTACGGCTTAATTTTCGATGGAATTTACCAGTATAGCGATTTTGATAAAATGCCAAACGGTTCTTATTTACTTAAACCAAGTATTACAACCAATGGATCAACAAGAACATCTATCCAGCCAGGTGATATTAAATACAAAGACTTAAATGGTGATTTGGTTGTGAACAATAATGACTATACTATTATTGGTCGTGGTTTGCCTATTCATACCGGAGGCTTAAGTAATAACTTCAGTTATAAAAACTGGGATTTAGGTGTGTTTTTACAATGGTCATATGGTAACAACATTATTAATGCTAATCGCTACGTTTTTGAGGGTGGTATTGTAACCAATCCAAATTTAAACCAATACGCGTCTTTTCAGGATCGTTGGACACCCACTAATCCAAGTAATGAATTATTTAGGGCAGGTGGAATGGCCGCAGCCAATTATTCATCAAGAGTGGTTGAAGACGGATCGTACCTGAGATTAAAAACAGTTCAATTGGGTTATAACTTTTCAGATAAAATGATTAAAAGTATTGGTTTGTCGAGATTGCGTTTAAATGCATCTGCTCAAAACCTGTTAACCCTAACAGGTTATTCAGGATTGGATCCGGAGGCCTCGTCAAGGCCAGGTAACTTAACACCAGGGTTTGATTATGGAACTTATCCGCAATCCTTTACGGTAACATTTGGTTTGAATGCTACATTTTAATCACCATTAAAAATTAAGACAATGAAACATAAATATATTTTGGCTTTTTTATTCGTGATGGGATTATCTTCATCATGCAAGAAATTTTTAGATACAGAACCAACAGATTTCTACAGTCCTGCAAATTATTATGAAACAGCTGATCAATTGCAGGTTGCTTTAAACGGTATTTATAGTAATATGATGTACGAACGTATGTATGGGCAGGTTTTGAACTTCAATTTTACGAGTGCAACCGATGAGATGCTGCCAAACAGGGCGGTAAACGGAGAGGCCCGTGGCCTTTATTATTCTTATGATGCCGGTCATAGCTATGTTGCTGATGTTTGGCGCTGGCCTTATTTGGGTATAAACAATGCCAATATGCTTATTGATAATATTAATAAGCCAACAATGGATGAAAAACAACGTGGTTATATTAAAGGTCAAGCCTTATTTTTAAGAGCTTATAACTACTTTATTTTAACCACAAATTTTGGCGATGTTCCAATTATATTACATAGCCCCGGAATTTCTGAAACCAATATTCCGGCATCTCCTCAAGCAGAAGTTTACGCACAGATTGTAGCAGATTTAAAAGAGGCAGAAAGCTTATTGCAAGGTCGAACGGTTACCAGTTTAGGATATAATGACCAGGTTACCATAACTGCGGTACAAGCCATGTTGGCTAAAGTTTATTTGTATTGGGCAGGTTATCCTGTTAATGATGCCAGTAAATATGCTGATGTAATTACTTATGCAGATAAAGTGATTAATTCTGGATTACATGCTTTAAATCCTGATTATAAACAAGTTTTTATTAATCTATGCCTGAATAAATATGATGTTAAAGAAGATATTTTAGAATGGGGATCAATAGGTGCGGCAGCAGGAGTTACCAATAAAACAGGTAATGATATTGGTAATTTCGTTGGAATCCAATCTTCACTGCTCACCGTAAATGGCGTTCTTGATAATGCATCTTATAGTGCTGCAGGCTGGATCCAAACAACCAAAAAATTGTTTGATAGTTACGAAGTAGATCCAAGCAGCACTTTGGTAAATAAAGCTTCTTTAGATACCCGTAGAGACTGGAACTGTGCAGATTTCGTTTGGATAGTGAATACAACAGCTGCCACAAGAACCAAAACAGACAAACCAAATCCATGGCAAATGATGTGTGGTAAATTCAGAAGAGAATATTGCCCTGAGGCATCCCGTTTAAATGGTACTTATAATATCAACTGGCCTGTTATACGTTATGCCGATATTCTTTTAATGAAATCAGAGGCAGAAAATCAAGTGAATGGACCTACAGCCGCGGCTTATGATGCTATAAATCAAGTTAGAAGAAGAGCTTATGGCACCATGTATGGAAACATTGTAAAAAGTATTACCATCACAAATGGGGGTTCAGGTTATTCTGCAACTACTCCGCCAGCGGTAACCATTAGTGGTGGTGGAGGTTCTGGAGCTACTGGCGTAGCTATTGTTTCTGCAGGTGTAGTAACTGGCGTAAAATTAACAAGCAGAGGAAGTTTGACTTCGGCGGGGCCATATTTTACATCAGCGCCAACAGTTACCATTGCTGCTCCAACCTCAGGAACTACAGCAACGGCTACAGCAAGCATTACCAACGGAACAGAATATTTACTGACTCCAGGATTAAGCAAAGCAAATTTTCAATTGGCTATCCGAGATGAGCGTATGCGCGAAATGTGCTTTGAAGCCTCAAGAAAAGCTGATTTAATCAGATGGGGGAATTTTGTTGGCGATATGCAGGCATTTGCAACATATGCATCAGCCAATGATGTAACTGCAGCAACAGGAAATAATAACGGTTATCAGGGTATTTTAGGAATAACACAAAGACATGTTCTATTGCCTAAACCTACTTACGAATTGAACCTGAATAAAGCATTGGTTCAAAACCCGGGATACTAATGATTACCCTCTAAAAGAAACAAATAATGAAATATCCATTAAATATATTTTTAGTTGCGAGCCTGTTCTTTGTGGCTTGTAAAAAAGAGCTTACAACTGATGCACCAGCGGTATCAATCAGCTTAACAAACGCCCGTTCCACCATTGGCGATACCTTGGTTTTTAAATTGGGCGATACCTGCAAATTTGCCTTGGATGGCTATGCGGATAACATTACTTTTTGGACCGGAACGGTAGGTAACCAATATGATAACCATAACCGGTTCATGGCTTTAGGCAAAACCATATTATCATTTACCAGCACAGCTCAATCTGGTGCACAAACCAATACCTTACAGGTTTTGGCAACCAATAAACTTTCCGGAAGAGATTCGGCTACGGTAGTGAATGCAAATTGGACAGATATTACCTCACGAACCCTTTTGGCAACTAGTGAAAAGGCGGTAAATACAGGGGCGGTAGATTTAAGTGATTTGATTAAAAATGAGAACGATTCGCTTTTTATCGCTTTTAAATATACTGGTGTAACAGGATCAGCTCAAAGAACTTGGACAATTACAAATTATACAGTAAACAATGTTTTGAGCGATTATGCTTTTAATTTAAGTTCCCTGGCAAATGATAATGCCTATTGGACAATTTATGGTAACGTTTGGACTCCAGCCAATGCAAGATGGGTGGCAACGACCGCTGCGTTAACTATTGTTGGCGGACCTGCAACACAGCCAAACAATACCAGTTGGATTGTAAGCAAAGCCCTTTATGTTGGTCGTGTTTCTCCTAATGTTGCAACAGCAACTGTGAAAAATATTACAGCTTCGGCAACCACGGCATATAACTACAAATATGCAACAACAGGTAAGTATAAAGCCACTTTTGTTTCTTTTAATGCTACTCCTAAGGAGAGCAAATCGGAAATAAAAGAATTCAATATCAAAATTATTCCATAACACATAAGAATAAACCGGTTGTATCTATAGGTACAGCCCGGTTCTTATACCGCTCTTAATGAAAAACACAATTTTCGTATTATTATTTTATGCCCTGGCCTTTTCTTCTTTTGCACAAAGTAGCAGAGCAAAAAGAAAACTTATTTGGTCTGACGAATTTAACTATTCAGGTTTGCCCAGTCCTAAAAAATGGGATTATGAAGTTGGCTTTGTTCGGAATAGAGAACCTCAATACTATACTAAAAACAGGTCGGAAAATGCTCGTGTAGAAAACGGAAATTTGGTTATCGAGGCAAGAAAAGAAGCATATAAGGGCGCTCAGTATACTTCTGCAAGCTTGATAACTTTAGGGAAAAAACACTTAAAGTATGGTAGAGTAGAAGTAAGAGCAAAAGTTTATAAGGGAATGGGATCTTGGCCCGCAATTTGGATGCTGGGTACAAATCGTGGCCCGGTTAAATGGCCAAACTGTGGAGAAATTGATATTCTTGAGTTTGTGGGTAAAGATTCTACCCAGGTTTATGGTACCGTTCATTATGCCGATTCTACCAATAGATATGTACATCAGGGAAAAAAGCCTGTAGTTGGGAAACCTTATGAAGATTTTCATGTATATGCAATTGAATGGAACAAAGACCAAATCGCGTTTTATTATGATGATTTGAAGTATTTTGTATTTGATTTAAGCCATGCTAATCATTCAAAAGACAATCCCTTTAGAAAAGATTTCTATTTGCTTTTAAACCTTGCTTTAGGGAGAGAAGGAACTTTAGGTGGTAAATTGGACGATAAAATTCTACCTTTAAAATATGAAGTGGATTATGTAAGGATCTATAAATAAATTCATAATTCCCCGAAACTTAAATATTCTGTAAATACATCTGATCATAAATGACCAACCCATTCTATAAATTGAAATCTGTTTTCCTCTTACTTGCAGGCCTGGCATTTTATTGCTCTACCTCAGCTCAAAATGAGCCTTTTAGCACCATCATGAATCGCATTAATTTAGATTTACAAGAAGGAGTAAAAGATAAAGTTCTGGCAATCAAGTTAACCAAAGACCTGATGAATTTAAAGCCGGATGGAAGCTGGACAGATATCGACTATGCTGATGCGCAGTATAATCCTTTAAAACGGATTAAGGAAATGGCTGTGGCTTATATCCGTCCTTCAAATAAATTCTATAAGGATCAAGCCATATATACTTCAATTGTTAAAGCATTACAAAATTGGGTGGATAGAAATCCGAGAAATAAAAACTGGTGGTATAATGATATTTTTTATCCCCAGGCAATTGGGCAAACACTCATTTTAATGCGTTATGCAAAAACACCTTTGCCTGCAGATTTAGAGAAATCTTTGATTCAAAGAATGCAAAGAAAGCTGAGAACGGGTGATGGAGCAAATACATCAGATGAGGCTTTACATTATTTATACCGGGCTTGCTTAACCCAAAATAAAATCACATTAGATTCGGCAGCTAAATATTTATTTGAACCCATTTCTATTGCCGACGGTAAAGAGGGCGTACAAGTAGACGGAAGTTATTATCAGCATGGAAAGCAACAAGCCATTGCAAGTTATGGTCGGGTGTTTGTTGGAAATTCTGTTAATGCAGCTTTTTATTTGAGAGAAACCGAATATGCCTTGCCAAAAGATCAATTAAATATTTTGATAGATTACCTGAAAAATACTTTTCTGAAAACAATCAGGGGTTCTTTTTACGATTTCAATGTTCGGGGCAGAGGAATTAGTCGCAAAGATTCTTTAAATGGTGATGTATCAGGAATGGTTGCGAAAATAAAAAGGTTTAATCCAGAAAATGCCTCTTATTGGGATGCTTCCGAAAAAAGAATATCGAATAAAAAGCAGGCATCTTTTGGAATAGAGCCAAGCCATACACAATATTGGAAAAGTGGTTATACTTTGCATATTCGCCCTGCCTATACGTTTAGTGTTCAAACGGCATCAACCAGAACCTTAAGAACAGAAAGAGGGAATAATGAAAATATTTTAGGCGAATTTTTGCCTGATGGGGCAACCAATATCCAGCGTAGTGGGTCCGAGTACGCCAACCTGATGCCCGTTTGGGACTGGGATAAAGTACCAGGAACAACCAGCAGAGATTATCCGACTGATGATGGAGCGACCATACAAAAGGAATGGGGAATTCCTGGTACAAGCTCTTTTGTTGGTGGTGTAAGCGATGGCAGCTATGGAGTTTCGGCTTACGATTTGAATTATGATAGTGTTCAGGCCAAAAAAGCATGGTTCTTTTTTGATAAGGAAGTGGTTTGTTTAGGTGCAGGAATTAGAAGTGATGCTCCGGAAAATGTGACTACAACGATAAATCAAACCTGGTCCAGAGGAGGAATAATTTCATCTCCTGCAGATAGAAAATCTTCAAGCTCAAAAAATAATCAGGAAATGTGGACTATTCAGGATAGCATTGGCTACATTTTCCCCCAGGGTGGAAATTTAAATGCGAGGAATGGGCTGCAAAAAGGAAGCTGGTACCGGATTAATCATTTTCAAAGTAAAAATGAAATTGCGCATAACGTATTTAAAATTTGGCTGGATCATGGAGTAAAGCCTCAAAATGCAGGCTATGCATATATCGTCATTCCAGGAATTGGTTTAGCGGAAATGAAAAAATACAACCGCTCTATGGTACGGATATTGAAAAATACGGAAGATGTTCAGGCGGTTAAACATGCAGGTCTCAATATGCTGCAAGTGGTTTTTTATAAAGCCGGAATTTTAGATGCAGATGGGCTCTCCGTAAAAGTGGATAAAGCCTGTACAGTGTATATTAAAGATTTGAACTCCAAAAAACCAATATTGTATATCGCCGATCCGACTCAGGAAAATACAAGTATACAGGTACAACTTAAATTGCCGGGACTGGATAGCTTAAAAAACATGAATTGCCCTTTGCCTGCTGGAGCCCAGGCTGGTGCAACTGCACATTTTAATATCAAATAAGACTTTAAATTATTTTAGTGCCTTGGTTCGTGTTAACCTGTGGTTGGTGTTATCCACACCCACTACCATTTCGAACCATTCTTGCTTCAATTAATTACCAACGATAATTTGTATTTTGGATTATTATAACATAATATGGAAGTAATTATTTAGATGGTACGGTGATAACACCAACCATAAGAGAATATTTTAATTCGGAATCTACCGCCTTGGTTCGTGTCCTCAGGAACCAATCGTATCCCTTTTCGTGAAGACACCATAGCTGTTCTGAAGATTAAAATGTTATCAGATTTTACCACCTAACCACATTTTATATGAACTTATATTCCTTCTATGGTAAAAAAATGAGCCTCTACTGTTCAGCATATAAGACACATAAGGGCATTTAAGTGTATCATAAACATTTTTTAATAACACCGTAAAATCTTTCGAACACTTGTGGTGGAGACAGGACCAAATTATTATCGCCTTGGTTCGTGTCCTCACGAACCAATCGTATTCCGTTTCGTGGGGACACGAACCGGGGCATCGTATTTTGGATAATGTAAAGCATAATTGAGGAGTAAATCATTTAGACGGTATGATGATAACACCAACCGTAAGAGGAATGGTTTTACAATTTCTGAGGTACATGGAGACACGTACCTTGGCTTTACAGCTTAGGTTGTATCTCCACAACCCAATTATAATTAAATTAAAAATTTAAATAGTTTCTAAGCTTAGTATAAATATATTTGCGAGGAGGATTTGAATCCGGTTTCAAATCTAATTATAATCTCAAAACATAATCAATGAAGAATAAATTCGAAAGCCGTTACGCTCAAAGTCCTAAAGAAGTAAAACAAATGGATACTGCCGCTTTGCGGGATAACTTTTTAATCGAAAACCTTTTTGAGGCAAACCAGGTAAATTTAACATTATCACACTTCGACAGATACATTGTTGGCGCCGCAATGCCTGTTGAAGAAAAACTGGCATTGCCAAATCCTGATGATCTAAAAGCTAATTATTTTTTAGAACGTAGAGAACTGGGCATCATAAACGTTGGAGGTAAGGCTATTGTAACCGCTGATGGAGTACGTTTTGAATTGGATTATAAAGAAGCCTTATACATTGGAAAGGGCACTAAAGAAGTGTTTTTCGAATCAGCAGATAAAACTCAGCCAACTAAACTATATATCAATTCAGCACCGGCACACCATACTTATCCAACCAAAAAAGTAAGCAAAGCTGATGCTGAAGTTGTAGAGCTTGGTAGTCCTGAAACAGCAAACCACCGCATAATCAATAAGCTTTTGGTGAATAGCGTAGTGCCGACCTGCCAATTGCAAATGGGGATGACAGAATTAAAATCCGGAAGTGTATGGAATACCATGCCGGCACATACACATGATAGAAGGATGGAAGCTTATTTCTATTTTGAAGTTCCAAAGGGGCAAAGCGTTTGTCATTTTATGGGACAACCACAAGAAACCCGTCACATTTGGATGCAAAATGACCAGGCGGTAATTTCTCCAAATTGGTCTATACATTCAGGAGCAGGAACGAGCAATTATACCTTTATTTGGGGAATGGCCGGAGAGAATCTGGACTATGGGGATATGGATCATTGTGCGATTACCGAATTGAAATAATATTTAATCATATCATCTGAAAAAATGTCATTAAACATATTTGAATTAACAGGGAAAACAGCGCTTGTAACAGGTTGTAAAAGAGGAATTGGTAAAGCCATGGCGATTGCACTGGCAGAAGCAGGAGCAGATGTTATTGGTGTTTCAGCAAACCTTGAATTACAAGGAAGTGAAATAGAAAAAGAAGTAATTGCATTGGGTAGAAAATTTTATGCTTATCAATGCGATTTCAGTAAACGTGAGTCTACACTTGATTTTACGGCAAAAGTTAAAGCAGATCATCCTGTAATTGATATCCTGGTAAATAATGCAGGTACTATTTTACGTAAGCCTATTGCAGAGCATCCTGATGAGTATTGGGATGAAGTGATTGCCGTAAATCAAACTGCCCCATTTATTTTAACCCGTGAAATTGGCAGGGAAATGGTTGCGAGAGGTAGTGGAAAAGTGATTTTCACGGCTTCATTATTATCTTTCCAGGGAGGAATTACCGTTCCGGGATATGCGGCAAGTAAGGGTGCTATTGCATCCTTAACCAAGGCTTTTTCTAATGAATGGGCATCAAAAGGTGTAAATGTAAATGCGATTGCTCCGGGTTACATAGCGACTGATAATACAGCTGCATTGCGTGGAGATGAAGATAGAAGCAAATCTATTTTAGACCGTATTCCTGCCGGAAGATGGGGAAATCCTGAAGATTTTAAAGGCCCGACAGTTTTTCTGGCTTCAAAAGCAGCAGATTATGTTCATGGAACTATTTTGACCGTGGATGGTGGCTGGATGGGGAGATAAGTTTTGAGTTTTGAGCTGGGAGTTTTGAGTTGACTGGCGATGTCATTTTATTGCCAATAGTCTATGGCTCATGATTAATAGCCAATAGGATAAAGCGCGCTGGCTATTAACTATGGACTATCAACTAAATCTCCAAACTACTAGTCAGGAGTTTGGAGTAGGCAATATGCATTTAACTCCCAACTCCAGGCTCCCAACTCCAATCTTTTTAATACAGCTTATAAATCTCCATTATATTTTTTAAAATCGCATCGAAATCTATTTTCAGATCAATTAATCTTCCCGTATGGATATCGAACACCCATCCATGAACGGTTAATCCACGTTCGTTATAAGCCTCTTGAACTGCTGCGGTTTTGATCAGGTTGACACATTGTTCCTGGACATTCAGTTCTACCAGCCTGTTGTAACGCAATCCCTCATCGTCGATTTTATTTAATTCTTCTCTATGTAGTCTATACACATCGCGGATGTTTCTTAACCACGGATTCAATATGCCCATATCTTCGGCTTGCATGGCTGCTTTTACACCGCCACAATTATAATGACCACAAACTACGATATGGTTTACCTTTAAACGTCTTACCGCATAATTTAAAACCGAAATAACACTTAAATCAACATTATTAACCAGGTTAGCAATGTTACGATGAATAAAGGCTTGCCCGGGTTGTATACCCATTAAATCTTCTGCTGTTACACGGCTATCAGAACAACCGATGTATAAAAATTCAGGGTTTTGGCCTTTTGCCAACTCAGTAAAATAATCAGGGTCGATAGCCATTTTTTCGGCAATCCATTTTTCGTTATTCTTGAAAACTTCTTCTACATTCATTCGGCTTCACTATTGATCGCTCAAAATTAACGTAATAGTTCTTAAGAAAGGTAAAACAGAGGTGTATTTATTTGGATATAGAACTAAGAAAGATTTTTTGGTTTTATCAGACTCCATAATTGTATAATTCAGGGCAAAATGGATACAATCATGATGTTTAAAGAAACATTTTATATCATACCTTGTTATAGAACACAGTAAGAAACATATGTAGTGTTCATTGTTTAATAGTTTTTTTCCTCTCCATTTGATGTGGAAACCTATTTGCAGATTTATTTGCTTTCAATAAAGTAATTGCTATTTTTGCCAATTCTAAGACTGGTCTGGTTATTTGATAATTGGATTTTTGGTCAATGATAATTTTATATAAGGGGGATTAGCTCATTTGGCTAGAGCGCTTGCCTGGCAGGCAAGAGGTGACCGGTTCGAATCCGGTATTCTCCACAAGCCTTACCGGAAACAGTAAGGCTTTTTGTTTTAGGGACAAAAAGAACAGACCGCTAGCCTATATCCCTATTCCAAATCTGGTGGAAATGAAAAAAAATAAAAACTTCGTTAAAACATTCTTAAACGATATTTAACCCATTACTAATTAAGTAATAATAAAAAATTGAGGCGGACAGGTCTTTTTTAATTTATAACCATTATTTTTACTGCAATATGAATAACGATAAAAAAGAAATATTTGAGAACGTTGCTCAACGTTTAAAAATTGAAGGCTTTAATGTAGTAAATCGTGACGAAACCCGCCCATGGGGTGGCTTTTTTGTGATTGATGAGGCACAGGCACAGCAATTTGCCGATACTTATTTTGATGGCTTAGATGTAAATAGCTTAAAAATTGGTGGTAAATTGAGCCCTAAAATTCTAATTGTTGCTCCGAATACACGTCTTTCCTGGCAATATCATCACCGCAGGGCCGAAATCTGGCAAGTGGTAACCGGAACAGTTGGTATTAAAACCAGTCCGACCGATGAAGAGGGGGAGGTTAAAAAATACCAACCAAAAGACCAGATTAAGTTACAACAAGGCGAACGCCATCGATTAATCGGTTTGGATGATTGGGGTGTGGTAGCCGAAATCTGGCAACATACAGATGCTACTAATCCATCTGATGAAAGTGATATCGTAAGAGTTCAGGACGATTTCGGTAGGTAGCCAATTTGTCACATAGAGAGAGGCACAACTGAGGTATTTACTTTAATGTGCCTCTTTAAAATATATTTCTCCCTTGTCAAAATGACGAATAATTTTGGAATCATGGATTGAGCAGACCAAAAGCCTCAAAATTTCGTTTATAATAGCATACAAATAATACATGATTATCTTAATATTTTTTCTTTGTCATTGGTTTTTATCACTTTTTAGTCAAACCTTTTTCCTGCACCGTTACGCATCACATAAGATGTTTAAAATGGAGCCTTTCTGGGAAAAATTCTTCCATTTGGTTTTGCTGATTTCACAAGGCTCATCATTTTTAAATCCAAGGGCCTATGCTATACTTCACCGTATGCATCATGCTTACAGTGATACGGAAAAAGATCCCCATTCACCTCATTTTTTTAAGGATATATTTGGGATGATGATTGCCACAAAGAATATGTACATGAACTATCTGCTCTATAAAATAGAACCAGAGCCTGCTTTTCGAGGTAATTACCCGGAATGGCCTTTAATTGATAGAATTGGCGATTCCTGGATTTGGAGAATAGCATGCGGCTTATTTTATATCGGATTTTATGTAGTTTTTGCCAATCACTGGTGGATGTTTCTTTTGTTGCCGGTTCACTTTTTAATGGGACCATTGCATGGAGCAATCGTAAACTGGTGCGGTCATAAATATGGTTATTCAAATCATGATAACGACGACCATAGTAAAAATTCCCTTCCCTGGGATTTCCTTTTAATGGGCGAATTGTTTCAAAATAATCACCACAAAAAGCCCAATAGCCCAAACTTTGCATCACGCTGGTTTGAATTTGATCCGACTTACCCGGTTATGAAAGTGCTACATTGGATGCGCATCATCAAGATCAGAAAGGTTTAAGTTCAGTTGAAAGACTGAAGCACAAAGTTCCCTTTAAAAACATTGATATTAAAATTTTAATCTCTTTAACCTGAATTTGGCAATAGTCTGAACAAATTTAGTTTTTGAATGTTTTAATGTGGTTGCTACAGTGCCAATATGTTGGTTCCGATTCATCAGATCAGCAATTTATGTAGGATAACACAGAAATAACCGACAAAAAAGGTGTCCGATAAGATATTTTGCATCATTCAATATGCTTAAATGACTAATAAGCTTTGAAAATTTATGTTGATGACCGCTTTATTCTAATTGATGTTGTAAAATAAATGACCAAGCATATTGCTATTGATTTAGTTGAGCATACAGATTTTAAAATAGTTAAATTTTTCACCGAATAAATTCTTGCTTTTGCCGACTTATATAGGAGTACGACCCCAAAGGTATTTTGTATTGCTGTAACAAAATGCAATTTACACAGACTAAAGAAATAAGAATACAAACCAACTTTAACATGAAACGAATTCTACTTTTAACCCTCATTTTAGGGATATTTTTTAATGCCCATGCCCAGTTTCCCGCTGGCTTTGGCGGAGGGCCAAAAAAACCTTCGGTTACAGGTCGTATTACCGCGATAATTTTAGATTCCTTAACCAAAAAACCTATTGATTACGCAACAGTTTCACTGCTTACTTCAAAAGATAACAAATCTGTTAATGGAGGGGTAACGGATGAAAAGGGCAAATTGGTTTTACAAAATGTGACACCGGATTCCTATAAACTGATGATTGGTTTTATGGGCTACAAAACAAAATCTGTCGCGGTAACCACGACCCTGGAAAAGCCGGACAATAATATTGGTACCATCTATATTGGATCAACAGCAAATACCTTGGCTGATGTACAGGTAACCGGAACCAAAGCGGTTATAGAAAATAAAATAGACAGAATGGTTTACAATGCAGAAGCCGATGGAACAAACGCAGGAGGTGATGCAACAGAGGTTATGCGTAAAGTACCCATGTTGTCTGTAGATATTAACGGTAATGTTCAATTGCGTGGAGGTGCTGTTAAGGTTTTAATTAATGGTAAACCATCCGGTACCATGGCGAGCAGTGTTTCTGATGCTTTGAAAATGATTCCTGCAGAACAGATTAAAAGTGTTGAGGTGATTACCAGTCCTTCAGCTAAATACGATGCGGAAGGTTCAGGAGGTATTATCAATATCATCACCAAAAAATCTGATGCACAAGGGGTTAGTGGTACTGTAAATGCATCAGCCGGGACACGCCAAAATAATGGCGCCTTTAATTTAACCGCGAAAACAGGTCGTTTAAGTGTAAATACAGCTTTGGGCGGAAATTTCGCTTATGCCCAAAACTCCAAGGTAATTCTGCTTAACGAAACCCAATCAAGTAATGGGGGGCTAACCAGTATTGCTCAGGATGGTTATTCAAAATGGAGCCGTAACGGATTTAACGGAAGTTTGGGCCTGGACTATGATTTTAATGCATTCAATAATATAAGCTCTACTGTAAAATTCAACCGTTTTTCAAATGGAGGTCCAGGTTCATCCGATTATTTAATCAATGGTTTGGCTTTTACAAATATCAGCGATATGGATATGACCTTTAATAATATGGATTGGAATGTTGATTATAAAAAAACGAGCAAAAAGGAGGGAGAGGAATTTTCCATATCAGCACAACTTTCTGTCGGTCGTACCCCAACCAGTTTCAGTAATATTCTTATACCTCAAGGTGCTGTAGATGGTACTACAAGAGTGAGTAATAATACAGGAAAGAACAATGAGTACACTGCTCAAACAGATTATACTTATCCGTTTAATAAAGCCACTGTTTTAGAAGTTGGAGCAAAAGGCATTTTCCGTAACATTAAAAGTCAGTTTGATAATGCCGCCCAGGATTTCGATTATAACCAAAATGTTGCCGCTGCTTATGGTGTAATCAGTTTCGATTTAACTAAAAAACTTAAATTAAAAGGAGGCTTAAGGGCAGAATATACTCAGATTGATTTTAATACTCAATCCAGTGGAATTGAGAAAAATGATTATTTTAATTTATTTCCTAGTATAGTGGTATCACAAGCTTTAAAAGGAAGCTCCACACTGAAGTTAAGCTACAACCGCAGAGTGCAAAGACCAAGTCAGTCGTATTTAAATCCATTCCGTAATAATAGTGATCAGTTTAACATCCGGCAGGGCAATCCTCAATTAAGTCCGGAGCTTAGCGATAATTTCGAATTGGGATATTCGACCTATATTAAAGGTTCGGTGATTAATGCCTCAGTTTTTTATCGTCGTACAGCAGGTGTAATTGAAAGTTCCATATCACCGATTCAAGAATTGGATGCAAACAATGTATTGATAGATAAAACATTAACAACCTATATCAATGTAGGTACGGCCCAAACTTATGGCTTTAATGTATTTGGATCTTATAATCCAAAACCAAAATGGACCTTAATGAGTAATTTCGGGTTGAATACTTATGAGGTTGGCAATAATTTAACAAACTTAAGTACCGGAACTTATTTAAATTACAATATTTTTGCCCGTTCTGCTTATGGTTTTGGTAAAGGATATAATTTCGAATTATTTGGAGTGGTAAATTCACCGCGCAGAACCTATCAGGGTAAAACGGATGCCATGTTTTTCTATGGAGCATCATTTAAAAAAGATATTCTGAATAAGAAAGGTTCAATCGGAATCAATACACTGAATCCTTTCCACCGGGATTTAAACATCAAGACTGTAAATAATTCAATTGATCCAACCGGAACAGTTTACCAAAGCACTGATATTTATTATCCATTACGCTCATTTGGTATTAATTTTAGCTATTCTTTCGGCAAACTTAAATTTACGGAGAAGAAAAAAATCAAAAATGACGACATCAAACAAGATCAACAGCAAGGTGGAATGAGTGGTGGTGTTCAACAATAATAGAACCCAATATCTATATATATTAAAGCCTTTCTGATACGTCAGAAAGGCTTTTTTTTGGATTATCAATGTTATATTCAACACTTTGTTTTAACTTCCTTGGGGTGTTTTGTTGCATTGTCTGTCAACGAGGATAATTTAACTTGATTATTGGGGATTTTCATTATCAAATTTGCAAAAAACATGATACAAAGCTGTGTATAAATGATATTGTTTTCTTTAAAACTTAAATTTCGTAATCTTTATAAATATAATTTTTATAAAAAAAGCATATATTGCGATAAGCTATAACCTAAACCATGTCAATTATGAGAAAAATCTTTACATCCCTTTTTTTTCTTCTTATTTTACTCACTGGCTTTACCTCAATGGCCCAGGTAAAAACCATAACCGGAAAAGTCACCTCTTCTGAGGATGGAGGACCACTACCAGGTGCCAGTATTAAAGTTAAGGGGACAACCCAGGGTACTTCTACAGATTCAAATGGAAGTTTCACACTACAGGTGCCTCAAAGTAATGCGGTATTGATTATCAATCTTTTGGGTTATGCAACCCAGGAAGTAAGTGTAGGTAGTAAAACAACTATTAATGTATCACTTGCATCTGATTCAAAACAATTGGAAGAAGTAACCATTTCTACAGCTCTGGGAATTACCAGGCAAGTAAAATCTTTGGGTTATGCTGCACAAACTGTAAAATCTGAAGATTTGAATTTTAACCATCAGCCAAATTTAGTAAATGCTTTGCAGGGTAAAGTTGCAGGTGCTACTATTTCAAGTATGGGTGGTGGGCCAGGTCAGGGCGCCAATATCAGAGTAAGAGGGGTAAATTCCATCGATCCTACTATTTCTGGAGATCCTTTATATGTTATTGATGGAGTTCAGATTGATAATTCTACATCAACAATGGGGGCAAATCCGGACGCTACTGCTTATGGAGCGAGAGGAGTAAGCAACAGAGCTTCTGATGTTAATCCTGAAGATATTGAAACGATCAATATTTTAAAAGGAGGTGCAGCTACCGCGCTTTATGGATTAAGAGGAGCTAATGGAGTGGTTGTGATTACGACTAAAAGAGGAAAACAAAATGGCTTTAACATAAATTTAACCAGTAGTTATGGATTTGATCAGGTTTTGAAAAGTCCGGATGTTCAAACTGAATATACCCAAGGTGTTTTAGGTGTTTATACCAATCCGCCAGCTGGAATTGGACCAGCTTGGGGGCCAACCATTGCCGAGGCTAAATTGCTGGATCCGACTCATCCGGACCATCTATTCAATAATTATGATCGTGCCTTTGGAACAGGACAACAGGTTAAAAACTCAGTTTCGGTAACCGGAGGAAGTGATGCTATAAAATTCTTCTCTTCTGTATCTCAGCTTTATCAAAAAGGGATGATGCCCAATACAGATTATAAAAACTATTCCGGGCGTTTAAATACGGATTTCACCATTAGTCCGAAATTTAAAGCAGGAGTAAACATGAGTTTTAATAATTCAGGTGGTTATACATATAGTGCTGATCGGTTTGGGGAAAGTTTAGCTTACTGGTCGCCAAGATATGATGTCGCTGATTATATCAATGATAATGGAACCCAAAAATATCTGGGAACTAATAATCCGATATGGGGAACTGAAACCAACAGGTTGAAAGGTAATGTAAATCGCTTTATTAGTGGAGCGAGTTTAAGTTATGATCCTGTTAAATGGTTAAACCTCTCTTATCGTCTAGGATTAGATACATACAATGATAATCGCTTAAGAACTGCCCCCGGACCTATGGGAATCCCAGGAGAAGCAACTTATGATAACCAACAAGGATTTGTAGGTGAATACAATACCAAGTTCAGAACATTGAACAGTACTTTTGTTGCTACGCTTACTTCAAAATTAACAAAAGATATTACAGGCACATTACGCTTAGGACAGGAATTGTATGATAAGCGTTTAAAAGAAGCAGGTGTTTTAGGAAGCCAATTAAGTATTTATAATTTTTACAACCTTGGAAATGCAAAGGTTTTAACGCCTACACAAGCGATAAAAGAAAAAAGATTAGTAGGCTATTTTGGAGAAGCCACTTTCGATTATAAGAATTACCTGTTCTTAACAGTTACCGGGCGAAATGATGTGACCTCAACACTTTCTGCCGAAAACAGGTCTTTCTTTTATCCTTCAGCGAGTTTAAGCTACGTTTTTTCTGATCAATTCAAGTTGCCTGCAGTTATTAATCGGGCTAAACTAAGGCTTTCTTACGCTAAAATAGGTAAAGACGCATCTGAGTATGCAACATCTTCGGGCTTTAGCCCTTATTTATCTCTTCCAACAGGAACTACAGGCTTAACCATTGCTTCTAATTTAGGTAATCCTGATCTTCGTCCTGAATTTACGAATACCTACGAAACAGGCCTGGAGATGTCATTTTTTAATAACAGACTTGGTTTTGATTTTACTTACTATTATTCATTGAGTAAAGATCAAATTGTACAGGCACAGATTTCTTCAGCAACAGGTTATGTAACGACCTCTATCAATGCAGGCGACATCCGTAATAGAGGAATAGAATTGGTACTAAATGGCAAACCTATTGTTAGTAAGGATTTTAAATGGGATATTAATTTAAACATTTCGGCTAATAGAAATAAAATTCTTTACCTGCCAACAGATATCATTTATGGTGCAGCCAGAGGATATGGAAATTCGGGAGTGACTATGAAACTGGTGCAAGGAGAATCTTTTGGTAATATTTATGGAACTTATTTTAACAGGTACTATGGTACTCAGGCAGAGGATACAAACTTTTTGGATAAATCCCTTCCGTTATTGATCGGTACTGATGGTTTCCCGATTATTTCAGGTGGAAAACAAAAGATTTTAGGGAACTCGCAACCAAAATGGATTATGGGTTTTGGTAATACTTTTACTTACAAAAGAATTAGCCTGAATATGCTTTTTGATGCACGTTTGGGATTTGAAAAATATAACTGGTTAGAAAATTTCTATTCCGCTTTTGGATTACCTGATTACACAGCAGATAGAAGGTCGTACAAAACATTTGAAGGTTTTCTTGCAGATGGAACTCCAAATGCGAAACAAGTATGGCTTGGTCAACGATTTAGCCCTGATAATGTTGATTATGGTGAGGGTTATTACCGTAGATTTTACAGAAACATATCTGAACCTTTTGTAACAGATGCTTCCTGGGTACGTTTACGTTCCGCAAGCCTTTCATATGCTTTACCAAGTCAGTGGTTACCTAAAAAAGCCATTAGGTCAGCATCAGTTTCTGTTACCGGAAACAATTTATGGCTATGGACCAAATATTATGGTGTAGATCCGGAATCTAGTTCATACGATAGCAGCAGTAATAATGATGGTTCCGCAGGTTTTACTTATCCAACTGCCCGTACAATTATGTTCACTCTTAATGTAGGTTTTTAAAAAAAAAATTACGATGCAAAAGATCATAAAATATACATTGTTTTCAGCTTTGGTAGTAACATTAGGTTTCCAAGGTTGTAAAGACAGTTACTTTGATGAATTGTCCCAAAACCCTAACCAGGTAACTACCCCAACCCTGGCTTCTTTACTTGCTACCTCCACGGCGAAGGCAGGAATTAATAATTATAATGTAGCCAATATAACAAACCCTTATGTTCAGTATATTGCAAATGCTTCTGCAAGTGCAGCAAGTGATACTTATCAGTCCATTGATTTTAGTACAACCTGGGATGCACTTTATTTTGCCATGGCAGATGCCAATGAAATGAAAAAGCTTGCCATTGATCAGGGATCTAGTGAATATAAAGGTGTAGCAAATGTGCTGATAGCTTATAATTTAATTATGGCCAATGATCTTTGGGGCGATGTTCCTTTTTCTGAAGCTTTCAATATTGCTAATTTTACACCAAAGTATGATAAACAACAAGATGTTTACAACCAAAGCATGGCTCTGATAGATGAGGCTATTACCGAATTGACTAAAACTGATGCAACTGTAAAATTGGCTGCCACAAGTGATTTAATTTATGGAACTACAACACCTGTTTCTGATGAAAGAATTAAATGGTTAAAAACGGCTTATGCCATAAAAGCAAGATTGTTAAATAAATTAAGTAAAACATCAAGTTATAATCCAACAACTGTTTTGGCTGCATTAGGTAATTCTTATACATCAAACGCAGACGATGCGGGTATGTCTACATTTGTGATTCGTAACTTTTGGGCAACTGTAGCCATTAACAATTCTTTGCAATCTCTTAGCGGCTGGCTTTCTGAACAATTCATAGACCATTTAAGTGGCACTACTTATGGTCTTTCTGATCCGAGAATTGCAAAAATTACCGACAAAACCATTAATAATGTTTATATCGGTACGGTTAATGGTGCAGGTAACAGACCTCCCGGAGCAAATACGATAAAAGATGAATGTTATATTTCACAAAACTCACCTTGGACAAGTGCAACAGCTCCGATATATTTAATTACCTATGCGGAATTAAAATTTATTGAAGCCGAAGCGGCCTTTGCAACCGATAAACCAAGAGCTTATGCTGCTTATCTGGCAGGTATTGCAGCTAATATGGATAAATTGCAAGTTGCGGCTGCAGATAAGGCTACTTATCTTGCCGATTCAAGAGTAGCTGTAGGTTCAGCTGCATTAACTAAAGACCTGATCTTTAAAGAAAAATATATAGCCACCTATTTAAACCCTGAAGCATGGAATGATGCTCGTCGCTGGGATTATAAATACAAGGACTTTGGTCTCCCTGTTAATGCTACATTGAACACATATATTCGCCGTATTGATTACCCTCAAGGAGAAAGAAGTAAAAATGGGGCCAATGTTCCGGTTGATGTAGAAAGAACCACGAAATTATGGTGGGATCAGTAACAATCTTATAAAAAATGCTTTTGAAAGCCCTAATGCTATATGCAGTAAGGGCTTTTTTTTATAATTTATCTCGAAATAATTGATAATGAGAAAACCTCTATTTATATTCTTTCTTTTACTGTTTTCAGCGAAGCTATTTTCGCAGGATTTTACACTTAAATCGGTTTTAAGCTATCCTTTTCCTTCCCAATTAACTGCCTCAGCAACAGAGGGGAAAATAACCTGGGCCGCTAATGAACAAGGGAAAAGAAATATATATGTAGCGGAAGCTCCTGATTATAAAGTAATAAAAATCACTGATTACACCCAAGACGACGGGCAAGAATTAACCAGTTTATCTATTTCGAATGATGGTAAATGGGTGGTTTTTGTTAGGGGGGGTGATCATGGAGGAAGAGATGGGGGACCTGTAAATGCCTCATCGTCGCCTATTGCTCCTAAAGTTCAGGTCTTGACCGTTCCATTTTCAGGCGGAAAAATTAATACAATTGCCGAAGGTGATTATCCTGTAATTTCACCAAATAGCGATCAGGTTGTTTTTGTCAAATCAGGTCTGGTTATGATCAGTCCTTTAGATGGTTCATCACAGGCAAAGAATTTATTTTATGCCAGAGGTATAAACGGATCCTGCAAATGGTCTCCTGATGGCAAAAAGGTCGCATTTGTTTCAAACCGAACCGATCATTCATTTATTGGGGTTTATACAGATCAACAAACACCTATACAATGGCTAATGGCATCATTTTCCAGGGATAATTCGCCTGTATGGTCTCCAGATGGAACAGAGCTGGCTTTTATCAGAATGCCAGGAATTGGTGGCGGGGTAGATTCTATACTTACAAGGAAACATCAACCCTGGGCAATATGGACTGTTAATATATCATCGGGAAAAGGAAGGCAAATCTGGAAAGCTCCCGAAACTATTCGGGGATCATATCCTTCAATTGATGGGGGAGCAAATCTATTATGGGCCAATAACAGGATTGTTTTTACTTCTTACGAAGACGGCTGGCCACATCTTTATTCCATCAATACAGATGGAACAAACAGATTGTTACTTACTCCCGGGAACTTTGCCGTGGAAAATGTTAAGCTGAGTCCGGATAAAAAATGGCTGGTTTTTTGCGCCAATACCGGACCGGAACCTGATGATTTAGACAGGAGGCATGTTTATAAAGTTTCTGTCCACAAAGCTGATATGCAGGCCTTAAGCTCCGGAAAAGGCATTGAAGCTTATCCAGTAATTACAGGCAATCCGCTTGCTGTGGCCTGTCTGAGTTCTACAGCACAACGGCCTCTTTTGCCCGCGATTTTAAAGGATAAAAAATTAATTCAGTTTATAGGATCAGAATTAATTCCATCAGATTTTCCAATTCATCAAATGATTATACCTAAGCATGTAACTTTTAAGGCACCTGATGGTAATACCGTTTATGGACAGTTGTTTACACCTAAAAAATCTCAAGGAAAGAGATCCGCCATAGTGTACATACATGGAGGGCCTCAAAGGCAAATGTTTTTAGGCTGGCATCCTATGGATTATTATTCAATAGATTATGCTTTAAATCAATATCTTGTTCATTTGGGTTTCACCGTGTTGTCTGTAAATTATCGTTTAGGATCAGGTTATGGATACGATTTTAATAAAGCCTTGAATGCCGGAGCTCAGGGCGCTTCAGAATATCAGGATATAAAAGCTGCAGGCGAATGGCTTGCCAGTCAACCCGAAATTGACAGTAAAAGAATTGGTATATATGGCGGTTCGTATGGGGGCTATTTGGTTGCCCTTGCCTTGGGTAAAGATTCTAAACTATTTGCTGCCGGTGCAGATATTCATGGTGTAAATAATAGATTCAATAGTAGTGCTGCCGAAGGAAAAGAACCCGCTCCCGATGCCGATTTGGTTGCAAAACTAGCAATTGAATCCTCACCAATAACTTACCTGGATACCTGGACATCACCTACATTAGTTATTCATGCCGATGATGATCGAAATGTTGCGTTTACACAAAGTGTAGATCTGGCAAAACGTTTCGAGGATAAGAAATTTGAATTTGAGTTTTTGGCCATCCCTGATGATACACACCATTGGATGAAATTTTCAAATGGCTTAAAAGTAAGTGAGGTAACGGCTGATTTCCTAAAACGTAAGCTAATGGTTAGGTAAGGACATCAATGCATTTTATTTAAAGTAGAGCAAAAGTTTGCAACCGCTCCTTTGAACCTTGACAAAACTCTGCAAATCGAATTAGACTCAATACTCCCAACTCCAAACTAATTTTTCCTGACTCTTTTCAGCACCATCAAACTTAAAGGATTCATCGGGTAACCGCTGATGTTGTTTTGAAGCATCACCACAGATTGATCATAGAATACCGGAATAACCGGCGAGTATTCCATTACCATTTGATCCATTTGACGGTATAATTTAAAACGTTTTTCGTTATCGGGTTGGTAATAACTTTCTTCGAACAGTTTATCGAATGCCCTATTGTAAAATGCCGTATAATTTGGACCATAAGGTACTTTATTTTTAGAATAGAACATAGATAAATAATTTTCTCCATCAGCATAATCGGCAATCCAGGAACCGCGGAAAAAATTGATGTTGTTTTTCGATATTAGATCCCTCAAACTTGCGCTGGGACTAACATCTATTCGGGTTCTTATCCCTATCGCGTTAAGCTCCCCCTGAATAAATTCAATCAGATCTTTATAGGTTGTGGTTGTATTCAGCGTAATTTCGGATAAGCCCTTCCCTTCAGGGAAACCGGCCTCTGCTAATAATTTAGAGGCCAATTTTGGGTTGTAAGAATATCCCTTTACGGCCAGACTATCAAATCCCGGCATTCCTTTAGGTATAAATCCAGATGTAGCAGGTATGCCTATACCGTTACGTAAGTATTTGATTAATTTATCCCGGTCAATGGCATAGTTAATGGCCTGTCTAACTTTTTTAAATCTCAGAGGGGACTTTTTTACAATGGCTAAATTGGTGTCGACCAAAATTCCAACATATTCCGTACATAAATATGGACCTTTTTTGAGCTGAAACTTGCCTTTGTATTTGGATGTCATTTTTCCGCTCTTGGTCAGGATATCATCCCGATAGCTGCCATCCACACTATAATAAAAGTCAAGATCCTTTTTAAGGAAACTCATAAAACCGCTTTGTTTATCAGTTATGAAAGAGGCTTTCAAAGCATCGATATAAGGCAATTGGATACCATTTGAATCTTTTTCCCAGTAATGTTCATTTTTTAAAAGAACCAGTATTTCACCTTCCTTCCAATACTTAAACCTGAAGGGCCCGGTTCCAACCGGGTGACTTCTAAAATCTTTACCATAATGCTCTACAACTTCCTTTGGAACAACCGAGCAATATTGTGTAGTTAGCAAGCTCATAAAAGGTGGAAACGGCTTCAGCAGTTTAATTTGAAATGTCGAATCGTTCAAGGCAATGAAATTGTGCTCATCTTTCACTTTATCACTGAAAATCCAACCACCTGATGATGCAACTTTAGGGTCTATTAAACGGTAAAAACTATAAGCGAAATCGTTGGCTATAACTTTACGCCCTTTTCCATTTTTAAAAATGGGGTCGTCTTGAAAATAAACGTCATTGCGAAGATTAAAGGTATAAGTTAAGGCATCAGCCGAAACCTGCCATGTTTTCGCAATGCAAGGAACGGTTTTTAAAGTAGAATCTATCTGAACCAAACCATTAAAAATCTGGTTTGTCATCCAAATGGCGTTTTGGTTACGGGCAAAAGCAGGATCCAGAGAAGTTAAGCCCTGATCGAGATTAATGTAGAAAACCGTTTTGTTTTGATTATCGGATTTTTCTTTACACGAAATGAAGATCATGCAGCAAAAAATCCAAAATATATAATTAAATGAGCCTCGCATGAGATAAGGAATGTTATTTTTGCACAAATTAATAAATTTAATGCAGATGTCTTTTTTAAACGATTTATTTATTGGCCTTGATGCCGCTAAGCAGGAAGAATTACAGGAACGTTTAGATATAGTAGAGCATAAAATTAAATTTATGGATAAAATGCCTGTAGCCTGCCTGGATGTAAATAATAATTCAAATTATTATTTGTCTGAAGAAATAGCGAAAGCAGGCGGTATGGTTGAGTCTGATGTTTTGAATGCTGTCTTTATTATTTATTACCAATCAGGCAAAACCCTGACTGATTTGATGAGAGAAGTACCATCTGCTTTGAATCCGGAATGGCAGGCTGTAAAAAATAATCGGATCATTTTGTTAAGTGATGATGTAAATCGTGTTCGAATAGCAGAAAATGTGGTTTCATTAATTGAAGATATGGCCGAAATGCTACATCCAGGTTCATTTATTTTTGGTCATGAAGGCGATAAATGGATTAGGTTTGGAGCGTAGAAAGGTGTAAGGTATAGGGTGTATGGTTTAAGGCATAAGGTGTAGGGTATAAGGTGTATGGTTTAAGGTAAAACAAGTAATCCAACAATAAAACAATTTCAGTAATTCCCTATTATGAAAAAAATATTTATCATCGCAATTCTTTTCCTGTTACATTTTACTTTAAGTGCCCAGGTAATACCGGGCTTAACTCCTGATATTGCCGAGAAACTATCAAAAATGCCTTTGGGCTGTATTGGTCAGGAATTTCCGAATAAAACTTCGCATGTTGCAAATACTGCAGTTGATGGCCGTTTGCTGCCAAGTGAATTGCATCCTGCATTTTACGGTTGCTTGGATTGGCATAGTTCTGTTCATGGACATTGGATGTTATTGCGCTTAGTAAAAACGGTTCCCAATCTTAAAAATAAGGCTGAAATTATAGCACAATTGAATAATACTTTTACGCCCGAAAAAATGCAGGCAGAGGCTGAGTATTTTACAAAATATCAGGTGGCTAATACTTATGAACGTACTTATGGCTGGGCCTGGTTGCTGAAAATGGATCAGGAATTATATACATGGGATAATCCGGATGCTAAAAAATGGTATATGGCTTTGCAACCACTTACCCAACAAATATTAAAACTTTGGAAAGCCTATTTGCCAAAACAAACTTATCCGAATAGGGCAGGTGTACATCCAAATACTGCTTTTGGCCTGGCCTTCGCTTTAGATTGGGCAAGAACTTTTAAAGACACGGCTTTCGAAAAGCAGATTGATGATAAAGCAAAAGAATTTTATCTTGATAATAAAGCAACCCCTGCTTATTTAGAACCAGATGGTTCTGACTTCTTCTCACCAAGTTTAGAAATAGCAGATTTAATGCGCAGGGTTTTACCCAAGACCCCCTTTGTGAGCTGGCTTAATAAGTTTTATGAAAAGCGAAGTATTGAACGGATAAGTGATTTGCCTGTAATCAGCGATATTAATGATTACCAGGGCGTTCATTTAGTAGGCTTATCTTTTACCCGGGCATGGTGCATGAGGGGAATCGCAAAAGAATTACCGAAAAACCACAAATGGAAAAAGCATTTTGAAGTGACAGCCAATAAGTTCTTAGCGAATGCTTTACCGTTGGTTTTTGCAGGCAATTATGGAGGTGACCATTGGCTGGCCTCTTTCGCCGTTTATGCTTTAGAAATGTAATCCTAATGTGAGGTATGCATCTTAAATCGTCATTGCGAACTGAAGAAGAGGTTTTGTGTCGGTGTGAAGCTATCTATGTTTTTCGCCTCGGTTCGTGTCCTAACGAAACGAAATTGGACTGGTTATTGGTTTGTGAAGACACAAATCAAGGTCTTTAATTAAAAACTTTACCAGGTTACCTTATTTTTTTCTTGGCGCTCTTGGAGTCTTTGTGGTTATCTAAACTAGAACTTAATAAACTTCTCTACCTGCTCATCGATAAATTTAATGGTATCTTCTTTAATCAGATTGCCTTCCGCGTCCAGTTCGGTTTTAATGTTCGGAATATGTAGTCGTAAGGGCAACACCGCTAAATGAATATAGTGACAAACCCCTGTAAAATGATCTACGCCACGGATATTGCCATATTTACCCGCTGAAACGCCAACCAAAGCGGCCTTTTTTTCATAGAAACTATTGGGGAAATTGCAGGCATCGATCAATACTTTCAGTACGCCGGGGAAACTTCCGTTATACTCAGGTATTATGAAAAGAAACTTTTCGGTTTGAGTGATCATATCCTGAATTTTCTGGAAAGAATCACTTCTTTTCCCGAACATATCTGTATTTAAAATATCGGCGGGCAAATGTTCCAGGCTAAATAAGTGAGGATGCACGCCCCTCATTTCAAGTTGTTTTTGGTAATATTTGGCAACTTTTAACGTATTGCTATTGGGCCTGTTGGTGGCGGCTATAATTGTAACCATGTGTAATTGTTAATAAGATGTTTAAAACCCAAACGGCCTTATTGCTAAAATTGCCATATAGTTTGTATCTTAGCTGATTGTGAAAAAGGGCGTAAACAACGCAAAAATAGTACTTTTTGCTAATTAAAAAGCAAAAAATAACATGATCCATATAAACGTTAAGTAAATTTCGGATAGATAGATGAGCAAAATTATTGCATTAGCAAATCAAAAAGGTGGGGTTGGTAAAACAACTTCATCTATAAACCTGGCAGCAAGCTTGGCCGTACTGGAATATAAAACTCTGTTGGTTGATGCTGATCCTCAGGCGAATTCAACTTCAGGTATTGGTTTTGATCCCCGAAATATAAAAGATAGCATTTACGAATGTATTATTAACGATATTGATCCCACACAAGCTATTCAAAAAACCGATACGCCGAATTTAGATTTATTACCCGCACATATTGATTTGGTTGGTGCAGAGATCGAGATGATTAACTTAAATAACCGTGAGTATAAAATGAAGGCGGTTTTGGAGAAAGTTAAGGATCATTATGATTTCATTATTATTGATTGTTCTCCCTCTTTAGGCCTGATTACCATCAATGCTTTAACAGCAGCCAATTCAGTTATAATTCCAGTTCAATGTGAATATTTCGCTCTTGAGGGTTTAGGCAAATTATTGAATACAATTAAAATTGTACAGAACCGTTTAAATCCTGAATTGGAAATAGAAGGGATATTATTAACCATGTACGATGTACGTTTGCGTTTGTCGAACCAGGTTGTAGAAGAAGTTAAAACACATTTCCAGGATTTGGTTTTCGATACCATTATCCAAAGAAATACCCGTTTAAGTGAAGCGCCGAGTTATGGCGTTTCGGTAATTATGCACGATGCAAATTGTAAAGGCGCCATTAATTACTTAAATCTTGCCAGAGAAATTGTTAAGAAAAACGGCTTGTTAAAAGAAGAAGAAAACATAAGTACAGCAAATTATTAATTTATAGATGACATCTTTTCAGCGAAAAACAGGGTTAGGAAGAGGATTAAGTGCGCTTTTAGATGATAGCGAATCTGCTCATCCCCCGAAACAACATGTAAATCCTGTTAGCGAAACGGAACAGATTGGCAACATCAGTCACGTAAATTTAACTGAAGTAGAAACCAATCCATACCAGCCGCGTACTGAGTTTGACCAAGTAGCACTAAACGAACTGGCAGATTCGATAAAAGTACAAGGCCTGATTCAGCCTATTACGGTTAGAAAAATTGCCGCAAATAAATATCAACTGATTTCTGGTGAGCGTAGATTTAGAGCATCGAAACTGGCCGGATTAACACAGGTTCCTGCTTATATACGCAGTGCCAACGACCAACAGATGTTGGAAATGGCTCTGATAGAAAACATTCAAAGAGAAAATCTAAATGCGATTGAAGTTGCACTGAGTTTTCAAAGGATGATTGATGAAGTAGGATTAAAACAAGAGCAATTGGGCGAACGTGTTGGTAAAAACCGAACAACGGTTACCAATTATTTGCGTTTGTTAAAACTTCCACCAGCGATTCAGGCGTCTATACGCGACCAAAGAATTAGTATGGGCCATGCAAGAGCATTAATTAATGTGGATGGTGTTGACAAACAATTATTCATTCATCAGGAAATTCTGGATAAAGGTTTATCTGTACGTAAGGTAGAAGAACTGGTTCGCAACCTGCAGCATGTGCCCTTAAAACCTATCGAAAAACCTAAAGAGAAAAGTGTTTCTTTCCAATACCAAAAACTACAAGATGATTTGGCATCGAAATTTGCAACTCGAGTAAAATTAAAAGTTGGAAATAACGGTAAAGGAGCAATTGAAATTCCCTTTATGAGTGATGATGACTTAAATAGAATTTTAGAGTTATTAGACTGGTAATGCACAACAACAAGTTTTTAATACTGGTTTCTTTGTTCCTGTTTTTTCTTGTACATCTGGCCTCGGCCCAGGTTAAGGATACGGTATTAAAACCTACTGATACGACAAAAGCAAGAACAATTAAGCCGATAGATAAACCGGCCGAGCCTAAGCCATTGAGCAGACGAGACTCCATGAAAGCCAAATACGTTAATCCAGGTAAAGTGGCAGGTAGAAAGGCTGTTATTAAATCAGCGATTTTGCCCGGTTTGGGACAGGTTTATAATCTACAACTGCTTAATGATGGGTACGGGGAAAGGGCTGGTAAAAAACAAACTTTCCAAAGAATTTATACAATTGGAAAAATTGGCGCCATTTACGGAGGGTTTACTGTTCTTACCATCTCTTACATACAGAGTAGAAAAAATTACAATACTTTCTTGGCAGAGGCGCAATATCGGGAAGCCAAATCTTTAGGTAATCTAAATGGTCTGGAAGGTAATCCAGAGCTTTCCAGGTATTCCGATGCCGGAATATTATCCGCTAAAAGCATATATAAGCGAAACGCACAAATTGTTCTTTTTTCTTATGGCTTAGTTTATTTTGCGAATATAGTTGATGCTTATGTAGCCGCCCGCCTGCATTTCTTCAATATTGATGATAAACTTTCGTTCAAAGTAGTTCCAACAATACTTAATTCTAATAATATGTATGGTTTTAATGCTGCACCAGCGTTAAAGCTTTCCCTCACATTTTAAAAACAAGTACAATGAAGATAGCGCTTTTAGGTTATGGTAAAATGGGTCAGATTATCGAAAAATTTGCCCTTGAACGTGGTCACGAAATCGTTTTAAAAATATCAATTGATAATGTTGAAGATTTAACCCCTCAGAGTTTAAAATCTGCTGATGTGGCCATAGATTTTAGCACGCCCGATTCTGTTTTGCAAAACATCTATACCTGTTTCGATGCAGGTGTTCCTGTTGTTGTTGGTACAACTGGCTGGTACGGTAAATTGCAGGAAGTTAAAAATGAATGTAATGTCAGTAACAATACATTGCTATATGGATCTAATTTCAGTATTGGCGTTAATTTGTTTTTTAAACTGAACCAAACATTGGCAAAACTGATGAATAACTACCCGGCTTATGAAGTTCAGGTTGAAGAAATTCATCATACCCAAAAATTGGATGCACCAAGTGGTACAGCCATTACAATTGCAGAAGGAATTGTGGATAATTTGAACAGAAAAACCGAATGGTTAAATGAGGTTGTGGGTACAGATGTTGAAGTTTTTGCAAAACCAGAGCAATTGTTGATCGAATCGCACAGGATAGAAAATATACCTGGCACACATACTGTAATTTACAGCAGTGAAGTTGATGATATTGAAATCAAACATACAGCGCATAGCAGGGCAGGCTTTGCTTTAGGGGCTGTTGTAGCCGCTGAGTGGTTAAAAGATAAAGAAGGATTCTTCAGCATTACCGATATATTTGAATAATTAGAAAATTTAGAGACAAAGACTGCATTATAGGTAAATGCAAATTAACAGTTAACCGGTTAAACAATTAATCAGTTAACCAACTAAAAAGAAATATGAATTATAAATTCTGGCAGAGAAAAAAAGATGCCACTAAAAAGAAAAAAACCAAAACCCGTGAATGGGTAGATGCCATTATTTTTGCCGTAGTTGCAGCCACTATTATTCGTGTTTTCTTTATTGAGGCATATACGATCCCTTCCGGTTCAATGGAACGTTCTTTATTAATTGGCGATTTTCTTTTTGTAAGTAAAGTAAATTATGGAGCTCGTATCCCTATGACACCAGTTGCTTTCCCCTTTGCACATCATACTTTGCCATTAACAACATCTACAAAAGCATATTGGGATGGTGTACAATGGAAATATCATCGATTGCCAGGGTTATCCGACATTAAAAGAAACGACGTGGTGGTTTTTAATTTTCCGGAAGGAGATACTGTTGCTGTAGAAAACCAAGCCGATAGTTATTATAATATGGTTCGCAATTTGGGCCGTGAATCTGTTCGCAATACCTATACAATTATTGACAGGCCCGTTGATAAACGTGAAAATTACATTAAACGCTGTATTGGTATCCCCGGAGATGTGATTACAGTAAAAGAAGGCGTTGTAAGCGTTAATGGTAAGGTTGAGCCTTTAAAGAACACAGGGATGATACCTTATCGCATCGAATTTAAAACAACGGACGTTAATATGTCTGTTTTCGATGATATTGGTTTAAAAACCGGAGAAATGCAGCAAATTACCGCTAATACTTATATCGCCAACGCATCGCCGGAAATGGCAGAGCAATTGAAAACATTCGATTTCGTTAAATCCGTTGCTTTAAGTCCCAATCCATTGGATCAGCCTGAGAAAGGCATATTTCCGCACGATCCAAAGCGGGTTTGGAATTTAGATAATTTAGGTCCGATAAAAATCCCTGCTAAAGGCTGGACAGTTCAGATTGATAGCAATACCATGCCTTTGTATTATAGAGCAATCAGAACTTACGAAGGAAATAAGGTTGAACAAAAAGGCAAAGATTGGTATATCAATGATAAGTTAGCCACATCCTATACTTTTAAAATGAACTATTATTGGATGATGGGTGATAACCGTCATAACTCTGCGGATTCCCGCTATTGGGGCTTTGTTCCTGAAGATCATATCGTAGGTAAGGCTTTATTCATCTGGATGAGCTGGGATAGCGAAGCATCTTTCTTTAGTAAAATACGCTGGAACAGATTGTTTAAGGGAATACATTAGTAGAAATAAATGATTTGATGAGCGGGAGGACTTTTAAGTCCTTCCGCTTTTTTTTTGCTTTATTTTTTACAAACATTTTGTTTTAAGGAAGCCTGTAAAGCTTTTTGAAGTAATGAAATTATGTAACATTAGGTAAAAAGACCTGTCTAAACTAGAAATGGGACGATTGAATGAATAGCTTTTTAAAGATAGATTTTATTCATGCCCATTTCTAAAACTAAACAACTAACTAAATTTACTTATGAATTGGAAATTTTGGCAAAAGAAAGATAAACCAAATAAAAAGAAAAAAACAAAAACAAGAGAGTGGCTCGATGCTATTGTATTCGCAGTAATTGCTGCAACTATAATCAGGGTGTTTTTTATAGAGGCTTATACCATTCCAAGTGGTTCGATGGAGAAATCGCTGTTAATTGGCGATTTTCTTTTTGTGAGTAAAGTAAATTATGGAGCAAGAGTTCCTATGACACCAATTGCTTTTCCTTTTGCCCATCATACTATGCCGCTAACAGGAACGAAATCTTATTGGGATGGCATACAATGGAAATATCATCGTTTGCCAGGTTTTTCGGAGATCAAAAGAAACGATATTGTTGTTTTTAATCTGCCGGTGGGCGATACTGTAGCACTCGAAAATCAGGAGCCAAGTTATTACAACTTAGTTCGCGAATTGGGTTGGAAAGAAGTGAATAATCAATATACGATAACGAGTAGACCGGTAGATAAAAGAGAGAACATCATTAAAAGATGCATGGGGATTGCTGGAGATACCCTTAGTATGCAAAATGGCATTGTAAGTATTAACGGTAAGGCAGAACCTTTAAAAGGAACAGGCGAAATGCCTTACAAAATTCAGTTTAAAACTACTGATGTTAATTTCGATATTTTCAGTGATTTGGGTTTTTCTGTTTCCGAAATGCAACAGGTTAGTGCTGATACTTATATCGCAAACGCAACTTATGAAATGATAGAGAAGGTAAAAAAGCTAGACTTTGTAAAATCAGCCACATTAAATGTAAAACCTGTTACGCAGGATGATGGAGATCTTTTTCCTCTTGATCCAAATCGTAAATGGAATGCAGATAATTTTGGGCCGGTTGTAATTCCCAAAAAGGGTTGGACGGTTCAGATCGATAGCAGTACCATGCCTTTATATTATAGGGCAATTAGGATTTACGAGGGAAATAAAGTAGAGCAAAAAGGTAAGGATTGGTATATCAACGATAAGTTAGCCACATCCTATACTTTTAAAATGAATTATTATTGGGTGATGGGAGATAATCGTCATAACTCAATAGATTCCCGTTACTGGGGGTTTCTCCCTGAAAATCATGTTGTCGGTAAAGCATTGTTTGTATGGATGAGCTGGGATTCAAAAGCTTCATTTTTTCATAAAATACGTTGGAGCAGATTGCTTAGAGGTATACACTAAAAGCCTAAAGGACCAAAACAAACAGCAACAGACTTTGTTCTTGGTGACTTTATGGCTGGCATAAATAAAAAGAGCCTGTATTTCTACAGGCTCTTTTTATGAGGTAACAAACTTTTAAAAAAAATTAAAAAGTTTGTTATTGTTTTAAAATTTTTTACTAAGTTTGTTTGTAAAACCAAATTAAATGTCTGTTATAACAGAAAAAGGTCAACGTTTAAGGTCTGACATTTTAAAGCATCTTTACTATAGAAAGGTTCTTTCTTTAACAGAATTGAGTAAGCTTACCCAAAAGAGCTTGCCATTGGTTACTTCGGTTGTTAATGGATTAATAAACGAGGGTTATGTTTTGGAACAAGGTTTGGCACCTTCAACTGGTGGGCGAAGGCCTTTAATGTTTCTTCTTAATCCAAATCATAAGAAATTTATTGTGGCTATTGCCATGGATCAGTTAATCACCCGGTTAACAATTTATGATCTTTCCAGGAATATTGTTTTACCTGTTCAGTTGTTGGATTTCAATATGTCCGACGAATCCAATAATGTAGATACACTCATTCAATTTATTAATAAAAGTATACATAAATCCGGGATCGACAGGAAACATTTGCTTGGTATTGGTATAGGGATGCCCGGTTTTGTAAATGCAGAAGAAGGTATAAATTACTCCTATCTGCCGGTAAGCGATGGGTCTACTTTACAGAATTATCTATCCCGAAAAATGCAATTGCCTGTTTTTATCGATAATGATTCGAGTTTAATTGCTCTTGCTGAACTGCATTTTGGTGAGGCTATAGATTTAAAAGATGTGTTGGTGGTAAACATTGGCTGGGGAACGGGTTTAGGTATGATTGTTAATGGGCAGCTCTACCGGGGAAGTAGCGGTTATGCAGGAGAATTTAGTCATATTCCGTTATCAAAAAGTAACAACTTATGTTCGTGTGGTAAGCGGGGGTGCCTTGAGGTGGATACCTCATTATTGGTTATGACCGAAAAATCGAAAAAAGCATTAGATGGGGGTGCTGAATCTAGAATGAAAAAATTGTTCAAAGATAAAAGTAAGCATCCTGGAGATCATTTTCTTGATGCAGTAATATATCAGGACCCGCTGGCAATATCCATTTTATCTAATGCCGCTTTCCAGATTGGCAAAGGTTTGGCCACACTTATTCATATTTTAAATCCTCAATGTATTGTATTGAGCGGAAGAGGAGCAAGGGCAGGAAAAATGCTTTTGCCTTCGATACAACAAGCCATTAATGAATTTTGTATTCCGAGGATTGCAGAACAGACCACAATAAAGCTATCAAATCTTGCTCATGACGCAGAATTATTAGCTGCGGCGAGTCTTATGGTAGAACACAGTCAATTTGAATAATGCATTGTATAGTTAACTGAAACATATGAAAAAATAAAAACTAAACTCTAAATCCCCTAAAAAATTAACACAACTAATTCTAAACTAAAGAAAAAAGAAATCATGAGAAAAATGCACTTAAAGTGCTTAAGTATTTTGTTGTTGATGATGTTAACAATAAGTGTTTATGCACAAAAAACTCTTACAGGGACAGTAAGAGACGCGTCAGGCCCTTTGCCAGGTGTTAGTGTTTCCGTTAAAGGAACCTCAAAGGTTACCCAAACAGATGGAAATGGAAAATTTTCTATTTCGGTTAATCCTAATGATGTGCTGTTTTTTACAGCAATAGGATTTGCCAGGCAGGAAATTACTGTAGGCAATCAAACAACATTAAATGTAACTTTAAAAGAAAGTGCGAACCAGCTTAGTGAAGTTACAGTTGTTACTACCGCACTTGGCATAAAAAGACAAGAGAAATCTTTGGGCTACGCCGTAAGTACCGTAACCGCTAAACAGTTAACCGAAGCAGGTAATACCAATTTTGCATCGGCATTATATGGTAAAGCGGCAGGTGTTAAGATTACTACAGCGCCAGGTGGTTCGAGTAGTGCTGTAAACGTACAGATTAGAGGTATCAACTCCATTAATTACAATCAACAACCTTTATATGTTGTAGATGGGGTGATGATTAGAAATGATGGACAAAATGGTGCTGCTGGAGCAAATAATAATAACTACTGGGACGATCAGCGCGTTCGTGGAAATGGTATCTTAGATATCAATCCTGCAGATATTGAAAGCTTAACCGTATTAAAGGGGGCAAGTGCATCCGCACTTTATGGTTCAGATGCAGCAAGTGGTGTTGTAGTAATTACAACAAAAAAAGGATCAAAAAATAGAGGTTTAGGTATCGATTTTAACTATCAAGGTTCTATGGATCAGGTAGCTTTTCTACCTAATTTTCAAAATACTTATGGTCCTGGTTATGATAGAGAAACTAACGTCGCGAACGGTGCTAACGAAGAAGGTTGGATTCCTGATGCAGCTTCTCCAAGCGGCTTTAGACCATATTTTAGAGCTTATACTAATTTCGGTCCAAAAATGGAAGGTCAGCAAGTAAGATGGTGGGATGGTTCAATTCGTTCATATTCTCCACAACCTGATAACTATAAAGATGTTTATCAAACAGGTTATACTTCAAACGCAAACATTGCAATTTCTAATCAAACAGAAAATGTTAATTATCGTTTCTCAGCTTCTCGTTTAGATTATAAAGGTACTCAACCAGGAAATACAGGTTCTAAAAATACCTTCAACTTAAATTCTACAATCAAATTAGCGCCAAAATTATCTGCAGATGTAATTGTGAGTTATGTTAATACATTAACAAAAAACAGACCTTACCAATTAGGACAAGTATTGGGTTCATTCGCAGGATTTTTCAGCCGTACGGAAGATATGAACTTAATGAAAGAGAAATATCAAACTAGTAATGGTTATAAATATGCTACGTTCGATCAATTAACTCGTCCTGAGCCATTTATTTTCAATATTAGAGCAACTAACTTGTTAGATTTCTATTGGCAACAATTGAAAAACCAATATGATGAGAATGAAAACAGGTTGTTATCTAGTTTCACCTTAAATTATGATTTAGCTAAAAATTTAAAGTTAAGAGGTCGTATTGGTAACGATTATACCAGTGCTAAAACGGGAAATCTTCAATTTACCGAAATTCCTACTGCTTTAAATGGTAACACAAGTACAGGTTCTTATACTACAACTCAAGGTCAATACTCGGTGCTTTATGGAGATGCATTATTAACGTATTCAAATAAAATCGGTGAAGATTTTGGTTTATCTGTTAGTGGAGGTTACCAAGGTAGAAAGGAAACTTATAAAGATTTGAAGTCGAACACTAGAGATGGATTGGTTACGGAGAACTTCTTTGCTTTATCAAACTCATTCGGTGTTGCTGAAACTTCTGAATCTCGTAAAGAACAACTTAAATATGCTTACTTAGGATTAATGAACTTAAGCTATAAGGATTTCTTATTTGCAGAAGGTACAGTAAGACAAGAGTATGTTTCTACACTTCCTCCAGGAAATAATCAATATTCATATTATTCAGTAAACAGTGGTTTCGTATTCAGTGATCTTTGGAAATTACCTAAATTCTGGAACTATGGTAAATTGAGAGCTTCTTATGGTGTGGTAGGTAACGCCCCCCCAATTTATGAAGCTAACGTTTCTTATACTCAAACTTCACAACAAACTATTAACGGTTCTGTGCCTACCTTAGTTCCTGCAAGAGCTTATGGTAACTTAGGTTTAATGCCAGAAAAGAAATACGAAGCTGAGTTCGGTTTAGAAACTAGATTCTTAAACGGAAGATTAGGTTTAGATGTGAGTTACTATGACAATAAAATCAAAAATCAAATTTTACCACTAGAAGTAAGTTCTACAAATGGAGCACAAAGCCAAATTGTAAACGTTGGTGAAATTGGTAACAAAGGTTTCGAGGTTGCATTAAACGCTACTCCTGTATCTGGAAAATTCAGATGGGATACTCGTTTAAATTTCTCAACCAATAAATCAAAAGTAAATTCATTAAAAGATGCCAATTCAGAAATCAATTTCTATTCTTCAGATCAAGCTACTGCTAAAATCGTGGCTAAAGCAGGAGAAGAATTGGGTAACATCTACATCCGTCCTAGAAAAACTGATGCTAATGGAAATTACTTAATCAGTGATGATGGTTACTACGTAATGGATAACTCTGTTTATGTTAAAGCAGGAAACATTATGCCTAAAGCTGTAGGTGGTTTTTCAAATACTTTTAGCTATGGAAACTTTGCATTAGATGTTACTGTCGATTACCGTTTTGGTGGTAAGATGATCGCGCCAAACTTAAAATACATGCGTGGTGCGGGTATGTTAGAAAACTCAATGGAATTTAGAGATGCTGCTAATGGCGGATTAAGCTATACTAGCAATGGCAAAACCTACAATGATGGGGTTATCTTACAAGGTGTAAATCAAACTACAGGCTTGGCAAATACTAAAATCCTTTCTGCTGCGGATTACTATATAACCACTTATAATTGGGGAGAAGGCTCATTAACTGAAGCAGAGATTTTTGATAATGATTATATCAAAATGAGGGAAATTGTATTGAGCTACAAAATTCCAGCCTCATTCACTAAAAAGCTAAAAATATCAAATTTAAGGCTTTCATTGATCGGACGTAACTTGTTTTATATCCACAGAACTTTGAAAGATATAGATCCGGAGGCCCCACTAGGAAACAAATGGTGGTCACAAGGTGTAGATGTAGGTTCAACAGCAGCGTCTAGAAACTTTGGATTCTCATTAAATGCAAATTTTTAGCCACTAACAAATAAGATATTATGAAAAAGTTAATCATAAAAGCAAGTTTTCTTTTATTGTCGCTAACAGCAGTGCTTGGTTGCAAAAAAGATATTGATGAAAAGTTTAACAATCCGGAAAAGGTTTTGGATCCAAACTTGCCAGGATTGTTTACGGCGATGCTCAACAATGATCGTGTAGCCGCTAAATATTGGAATGTGCGTACCTTCTTAAGCCAAATGCCAGGAGTATATGCACAAACCACCTATATTGCTAATGGTAACACTATTTATCAGCAAAGCGATAGTTATTCTCAACAATATTGGGATGATTTTTATAGCACTGGTGGAAATGGAAGTGGCCCATTAGCAATCTATAGAGTAATGGAAGGAAAGTATAATTCTTTTTCAGCAGCAGATCAAGCTAGCCAGAAAATTATTATGCAGGCTGCTAAGATAGTTCTATTGGAACAAGCTGCTAAAATGGTAGATTTATGGGGTGATATCCCTTACTCTGCTGCAGGTAGCTTACCTACAAATAGTGCCATTAGCAACCCTAAGTATGATGAACAAAAAGCATTATATAACACTTTTATTGCTGATTTAGATTCTGCTGCTACATTTTTCAAGTCAGCAACTACTACTGCAGCCTTCGCTAAATCTGATATTCTTCTTAAAGGAGATGTTACGAAATGGATACGCTATGCTAACTCCTTACGTTTAAGATTATTAATGCGCATATCTAAAGTAGATGAAGCAACTGCAAAAACTGCTATTTTACAAATGCTTAGTAATCAAACTGCATATCCATTAATAGATGGTGGCAATGTTGGAACTTATAACCCGGGTAACTCAGATGTTTTATTGCAACCTTTAACTAATAGTACAAGTGATTTACATGATGCGTTTTTTGAAGGTAGCTGGTATGCAACAGATTATATGTTGAATACTTTAATGTTGCCTGCTAACGATCCGCGTATTCCTGTATTATATGACAAATATGGTCGTACAGTATCTGGTAAATTTGTTCAAAATGCTAATTATGGAGCTATGCCTGTAGATTTTACTACAGCGCAACAGGAATCAAGCTTTGCTGATTATTCAGTGTTAGATTCTGGAACATTTGTTTTTAACCAAAAACTTCCTGGAATTTTAATTACAGCATCAGAAGTTAACTTGTTAAAAGCAGAAGCATATGAGAGATGGGGAAGCACAACAGATGCAAAAACTGCTTATGATGTTGCTTTAAGACAATCTGTTGCATTCTATTACTACCTAAATAATTTAAATCAAGGTGCTTATGTTAAATTAGAAGCTCCTGCTACAGCAACAGTAGATACTTGGGTAAATACTTCAACTGCAGCGTACACAGGTGCATCAACTGATAAGTTGGCTAAGATTTATACTCAAAAATGGGCACACTTCGGTGTTCTTCAATCAACTGAAGCATGGTCTGAATATAGAAGAACTGGTTTTCCTGCATTGACTTTCCCAACAAACGGAAAACAAGTTGGTTATGAAACCCCACCGACAAGATTGATTTATCCAGGAAAAGAGAAAACATTAAACAGTGCCAATTACGAGGCTGTACAAGCTAAGGATACCCGGAATACTAAAATATTCTGGATGCCTTAATCGTTTTAAAAGTAAATCCCGGTAGTATCTGCCGGGATTTTTAATATATTAAAACATGAAAATACCTAGTCTTTTACTTTCTTTTATCTGCTGTGTAAATATCGTTTATGCTCAACGAAATGATATCCTAAAGGAATCAACAAAATATGAGTGGCCAAAAGATGAAGCAGTAAAAAACAAATTAGACCATTGGCAGGACCAAAAATTTGGTATGATTGTACATTGGGGTTTGTATGCCGTGCCAGGTATTATCGAATCCTGGTCTATATGTTCTGAAGATTGGATTGAGCGGGATAGTACCATAGCTTATGATGATTATAAAAAATGGTATTGGGGCCTAAGTAAAGATTTTAATCCTGTAAAATTTAATCCCGAACAATGGGCTAAGGCCGGCAAAAATGCGGGGATGAAATACCTGGTTTTTACCACTAAACATCACGATGGTTTTACCATGTTTGATACTAAGGAGTCTGATTTTAGTATTGCCAAAGGCCCATTTGCCAATAATCCCAAAGCCGATGTAGCCAAATATGTTTTTGACGCCTTTAGAAAAGAAGGCTTTATGATCGGTGCTTATTTCTCTAAACCAGATTGGCACTCACAGTATTATTGGTGGTCTAAATATGCAACCGCCAATCGAAACAACAATTACGACATTCAGAAATATCCCTGGAGATGGAACCAGTTTAAAAGGCTTGTTTTTAACCAGATAGGAGAATTGATGCATAATTATGGTAGTATTGATATTTTATGGCTCGATGGGGGCTGGGTACGGCCCCTTGAAAGCGTGAATGAAGAAGTGCTTTCATGGGGAGCTCCTATTCCAAAATGGAGCCAGGATATTGATATGCCTAAAATTGCACAAATGGCTCGGAAAGCACAACCTGGTTTGCTTATGGTAGATAGAACTGTTCACGGACCCTATGAAAACTACCAAACCCCGGAACAAAAAATTCCGGATACCCAATTAAACCATCCATGGGAAAGTTGTATGACCTTAGGGGGTGCCTGGGGATTTGTACCCAACGACAGATATAAATCTGCTACTGAAGTGGTTCATAAACTTGTAGAAATTGTAGCAAAAGGCGGAAGTTTACTTTTGGGTGTTGGACCTAGGGCAGATGGAACATTGCCAGATGAGGTGACCAACAAATTGAACGACATCGGCAAATGGACAGCCAAGAATGGCAAGGCCATTTACAATACCAGAATTACAAAAAACTATAATAGTGGGCAAACCTGGTTTACCCAAAGTAAGGATGGACAATTTTTTTATGCGATTTATCTCCTGAAGGATTCAAATTCTAAAAGTATCAGTTGGAAAGGGAACTTGCCAAAAGCCGGAACCACCATCACTTTGTTGAATCAGAATAAAAAAGTTAAATGGTCGATTAAGGATGGTTTAGTGCATATTGATCTGCCCAAAACAGATGAAAATATAGCACTTGCATTCGAATTTAAACCAGAGAAATAGCCAGCATGTATAATAAAAGATTAAGTTTTATAGTTGTTTGTGTTTTTTGCCTTGGGTTTGTCAGTTTCGCATCTGCTCAAAAAAAGCAAACAGCTATTCCTTTGTATAAAAATGCCAAAGCCTCTGTTGAGGATAGAGTTAAAGATCTCCTTTCGAGAATGACACCCGAAGAAAAATTTTGGCAAATGTTCATGATTCCTGGTGATGTAACCGCTGCGAATAAGGATGGATTTAAACATGGGATTTTTGGCCTGCAGGTCAGTGCAGCCGGACAAGGTGGTGGTACAGCTCAACAAATGCTTAGCTATAATACAACTGAAAACGCATACAACCTTGCAAAAAAGATCAACACTATGCAGCGTTTTTTTGTAAACGAAACGAGGTTAGGTATCCCAATGTTACCTTTTGATGAGGCATTGCATGGCCTGGTACGCCAAGGTGCTACATCCTTTCCACAATCTATTGGATTGGCGGCTGGCTTTGATACTTTAATGCTTGCAAATATAGGAAGGACTATTGCCAAAGAAGCCAAAATCAGAGGATTGCGAGATGTATTGGCTCCTGTTATAAATATGGCCGATGATGTGCGTTGGGGACGTGTAGAGGAAAGCTACGGAGAGGATCCATATTTAACAACTGTAATGGGACTGGCATTTATGAATGCCATTGAAAAAGAAAATGTAGTGGTTACCCCAAAACATTTTATAGCCAATGTGGGTGATGGGGGCAGGGATAGTTATCCAATTGAAAAAAATACAAGATTCCTGGAAGAAATTCACTTTCCCGCATTTAAAGAAGCTATAAAAAAAGCCAATATCCGTTCTTTAATGACTTCTTATAACAGTGTAGATGGAACTCCTGCAACAGCTAATCACTGGCTTTTAACACAAGTCCTAAAAAACGAATGGGGCTTTAAGGGTTTTGTGATATCAGATGCGGGTGCCGTGGGTGGCGCAAATGTATTGCATCATACATCAAAAGGATATAAACAAGCCACTTCAAATGCCATTAATGCAGGATTGGATGTAATATTTCAAACCGATTACAATCATTATAAACTATTTCTACCCGCTTTTTTAGAAGGGGATATTCCGCAAAGCAGAATTGATGATGCGGTAAGCAGGGTTTTAAGAGCCAAGTTTGAGCTGGGCTTATTTGAGCATCCTTATGTTTCTGAAGATGATGCCAAAGCATCCTTAAAAGATAAAAAGGCTAAACTTTTAGCCAGACAGGCCGCTTTACAATCTTTGGTATTGCTTAAAAATAAAAATAATGTATTGCCTCTAAAGCAACCAAAATCAATATTGGTGTTGGGCGAAGATGCAATTGAAGCCCGATTGGGTGGCTATAGTGGTACTGGAAATGCTAAAATAAGCATCCTGCAAGGGATAAAAAACAGAGCAAATCAATCAACCGAAATTCTATATACCCAGGGTAGTTTCAGGGAAGCTAAACAATACGCAGTTATTGATTCCATCTATTTGTTTTCAGATAATTCCAAAGGATTAAAAGCCGATTACTTTAACTCTACGGATTTATCAGGTAATCCGGTAAATAGCCGCCTGGATAAACAAATCAATTTTATGTGGACATTATATTCGCCCGACTCGAAACTGCAAAAAGATAACTACTCAGTAAGATGGCAGGGCGAAATTGCCGCTCCAACATCTGGAACCTATAAAATAGGCTTGGAAGGGAATGATGGTTATCGGTTGTTTCTGGATGGAAAATTGATTATTGATCAATGGGATAAAGTTTCTTATCACACCCGGTTAACAGATTTTAACTTCGAGGCGGGCAAACATTATCCGATTAAAATAGAATTTAAAGAACCAAAGGGAAATGCCTACATCAAATTGATATGGAATTATGGTGTAGAAAATAAGTCGGGCGAAGAATTACAAAAAGCAAAAGCTTTAGCTGCGCAGGCAGATGTTATTGTAATAGCTGCCGGCATTAAAGAAGGGGAGTTTTTGGATAGAGCGATGTTGAATTTACCAGGAAATCAGGAAGAACTTATTCAGATAATGGAAAAAACGGGTAAACCGGTAGTGGTTTTACTTGTTGGAGGTAGTGCCATAACCATGAATAATTGGTTGGATGATGCTGCCGCAGTTTTGAATGTTTGGTATCCTGGCGAAGAAGGAGGGACCGCTGTTGCAGAAACTTTATTTGGTGATTATAATCCGGCAGGCCGTTTACCTATCACTTATCCTGTTCACGAATCACAATTACCATTGGTATACAACCATAAACCAACCGGGCGAGGCGATGATTATAACAATTTGAGTGGTGAAGCATTATTCCCTTTTGGTTACGGATTAAGTTATACTCAATTTAAATACTCTGATATCAAACTGGAGAAAAGCAGTATAAAAAGTGATGAAACCACTTCTGTGCGTTTTAAAATTAAAAACACAGGAAACTACGACGGAGATGAGGTTGTACAACTGTATGTACGCGATATGCTATCCAGTGTAGCACAGCCGGTTTTGGCACTTAAGGACTTTAATCGGATCCACCTGAAAGCAGGGGAGGAAAAAGAAGTTGTTTTTCAGCTCAAGCCAGAAATGTTTCAATTGTTGAATAAAGAATTGAAATGGGTTTTAGAGCCTGGGGAATTTAGGATTATGATCGGATCTTCGAGCAAAGAACTTCCGTTGAAAGAAATGCTAACCATAACCGAATAGGGTATTCCGATGAACCTTCAACAAGTTTAACTTGTTATGTCACACAAAACAATAAAGTTTTTTGAACCATCTAAGGCATTTAAGGACATATAAGCTTATTTCTTGATGTTCTTTGTGTAAAAAACAGTTAAAAGCCTTTTGTCATCATTCTGAATGTAATGAAGAATCTCTTTTGGGTATTCGATTTAGAGATTCTTCGTTCTTCAGGATTGACACATTTTTTAATCGGATTAACATAGAGATTCTATTTCAATTATCGCAATACCTCGATTTCCAGTTTCTCTGCAAGTTCATTTAAGTCTTTAACCACAACATCGATAAGTGGAATCCCATTAGCTTTTCTTTCCTGCTCAAAAGCATACTCAGGTTCGCCCGGAATGATTACTTTTTTATCGGGATCTACGGTTTTTGCATTTTTAAAACGCTCTACCCAATTATCCAAATGGTTTTTGAAATCAACTGCAGGACGGAAGCCATCAACACGCATGGCGCCTAAAAAATGACCAATACCTTCACCAACAGGATCTGTTGGAGGTTCTAAAAAAGCAACAAAAGGCGGAACCCAAGGCCCATAATTTGCACCTGAAAGCACAGCTGATAAAATATCAACCGTTGCACTTAATCCATAACCCTTGTGGCTACCATGATCTTTATCACTACCTAAAGGTAAAAGCGAACCTCCACTTTTTAATTCATTCGGATCGATGGAATTTTCTCCGTTTTTATCTTGAACCCAACCATCCGGAATACTTTTATTTGCCCTTTGAGCAATTTCCAATTTACCATTTGCGGCAGCTGCGGTTGCCATATCAACAATTACCGGCGGATATTTTCCTGCTGGGAAAGCATAACACATCGGGTTAGTGCCCAATAACCTTTCATTGGCATAGGTAGGGGCAACCAGAGGACTGGCATTCGTCATACTAATGCCGATCATATCTTTTTCTACGGCCATTAAAGCATGGTAACCTGCAATTCCGAAATGATTGGAATTTTTGACAGATACCCAGCCACTACCATATTTTTCGGCTTTTTCTATCGCAACCTGCATAGCAAAGGGGGCAACAACCAATCCTAAACCTCCATCACCATCCACCGTTGCAGTTGTTGGTGTTTCATGTACAATTTTAATATCGGGTCTGGCATTAATTCTTTTTTTCTCCCAGAGCCGCACATAGCCGCTTAAACGGGCAACGCCATGAGAATCTATTCCACGTAAGTCGGAACGGACCAATACATCCGTTGCTAAGTTGGCATGTTCATCAGAACAGCCTATTTTTTTAAAAACGTTATAAGTAAATGTTCTGAGCTCGCTTTCGGTAAAAGTTATGAAATTCATTTAGTATCAAGTATTTAGTGTATAGTATCAAGATTCAAATCTCGACTTCGGACTACTAACTTCGGACTCCATTTATGGCAGCAGCAAAGTAAAATCTCCGCCCAAAGGTTCAAAATTTTCAATTAAGGAAGAAAGAAAATCTTCTCCATAATTTACATACATTGGGGCGATATTCAGAATTCTTTCCTGCAAAGTTCCATTCGGAAAAAGTCGTTTTTTTACATTATCAATTTGTAGCAAGGCTGTTTCGTGTTTACGTTTTTCAGCCCTGAATAATTTCTTTTCGAGATTGGTCAGTAAATGATTGGTTTTCTGTTTCGCTGTATCTGTGGAAACCGAAAGTGTTTTATCAATCTTAAAAGCATTTAGTTTTATCTGGTCGAAAATGCTGTTTATAGCTCGGATTTCATCTGTTAAATTCAATTCAACGCTTGTGTTTCTTCTAACCCAAATATTTTTCAATTCTTCTACAGGCAGGAAAATATCTTCCAGTTGGAAACCCAGATTGTATAAATTCTGTGCGCTACGTTTATCAATCAGCAAAGCAGAATTGCGTAAAAGCAGTACAGGGAAATCTACTTTGTAGAAGTTGAAATTGGCTTTTAACTGCATCCAGTAAGCCACCTCAGCACCACCACCAATATAAGCGATATTTGGTAATATAACTTCCTGGTATAAAGGTCGCATCACCACATTTGGACTAAAACGCTCCGGATATGATTCAATTTCAGTTTTTAATTCTTCTTCAGAAAAACTGATATCGGTGTGGTTAACGATATATCTGTTATTTTGAAAAATCAAACGTTCACGCAGATCATCCTTTAGGTAAAAGAAATTAATATCCCGACCATTAACCTGGGTTTTATAGCCTAAATCTTCTAAGTTTTTGGAACTTTCTTCAATAATTCTTGAGCTATTATGCGCTATAATATCGGCTGTAATAATATTCGAAAACTGTTTTTTTAATGTTGAATTATCTGCATTTACGATAACCAAACCATATTTTTCGAAAAGATTATTCACTAAGAATCTGGTTGCATCAGCTAAATTATCATGTTGCAGATAAGCTTGTTCAACCAGTTTTGCAATATGTTTTCCGTTTTTTGAGATGCCCAGATAACCTTTGTAGGCCATAACCGCAGCGGCAACCGTTTTGGTGCTCAATCTGCCTGTTGCGCCATTGGTTTGTTGTATCCAGCTGATGTTTTTTTCATCAACACTAACATGGTTTATCTCATCAAAATCATGATCTTCCGTAGCCATCCAATACACCGGAATAAAGTTTTTATCCGGATGGGCCATTTTCAATTCAATGGCTAAGTTAATGGTGGTTACAATCTTGTAAATAAAATAAAGAGGCCCAGTAAAGAGGTTTAATTGATGACCTGTAGTAACCGTAAAAGTATGATCAAGGCCTAAAAGTTCAATGTTTTTAATGACCGATTTATTAGGCTGAAGATGTTGGTACTGTTGCTTTAACACTTCAACCAAGGTATTTCTATCTCCCAAAAAATGCCTGTTTTCAATAGCTTTGGCCAGACCATCCATATCCGGGCGGTAACTGTAAAATGCTGCGAGCCGTTCCTCGTTATTTATATAATCCAGAACCAGCTTGGAGAAAGAACCGGTTTCTTGATATGAAATATATTTTGCCTGCATAATTTGCGAATTAAGGTAAATTTAAGCAGAAATTGCTTTTGCCCTGTATATTTTACAAACTGTAGATAAAATAATCGGATACCAGCAGCCTTTCTTCTTATTAAAACCTTTAAGAAATAAGATGAGATAAACAAAACATGTAAAGGAATCGAGTTCAGAATAAAGGATTAACACGAAGCGTGTTTTCAAGTTATTTAAGTGCTTTGGTCTTTAGCCTTTTAGCTTTCTGCTCTTTTTAAATTAAACGTTTGATTTTAAGAAATATATTGTTACTTTTGCATCCCGATTTATATCGGAATAAATAATTAAAAACAATTAAATAACAATGAATCAGTACGAAACTGTTATCGTTCTAACCCCGTTGTTATCAGAAGAGGCTGCGAAAGAAGCATTAGCTAAATTCAAAGGCATTATTACTGATAGCGGAGCCGAAATTATCCAAGAAGATAATTGGGGTTTGAGAAAATTAGCGTATCCGATTGACAAAAAATCAAATGGATTCTTCAATTTAACCGAGTACAAAGCATCGGGAGAGTTGATTAGCAAATTAGAGCTTGAATTAAAACGCGATGAGCGTGTGTTACGTTTCTTAACCATTAGGTTAGATAAACACGCTGTTGCTTACAATGAGAAAAAGCGTAGTGGTGCTTTTAACAAAAAAACTAAGGAGGTTGCAGCGTAATGGCAAGAGAACAAATACAATACGTTACCGCCCCTAAAGTAGAGGATAACCGTAAAAAATATTGCCGTTTTAAGAAAAATGGTATCAAATACATCGATTACAAAGACGCAAATTTCTTGTTGAAATTTATTAACGATCAAGGTAAATTATTACCACGCCGTTTAACCGGTACTTCGTTAAAATTCCAACGCAAAGTGGCTCAGGCAGTTAAACGTGCACGTCACATTGGTTTGTTACCTTTTGTTGCTGATCAATTAAAATAGGAGGCTAGCTGATATGGAAATTATTTTAAAACAGGATATTAAAGGCCTTGGTGAGAAAGATGATGTAGTTACAGTAAAGCCAGGTTATGGCCGTAACTATTTAATCCCTCAAGGATACGCTGCATTGGCTACTTCTTCTGCTAAGAAAGTTTTAGCGGAAAATTTAAAGCAAGCTGCGTTTAAACAAGATAAAATTAAGAAAGATGCTGAAGGTATCGCTGAACGTTTAGCTAATGTTAAACTTTCTATTGGTGCTAAGGCTGGCGAAAGCGGTAAAATATTTGGTGCTGTTAACACGATCCAAATCGCTGAAGCATTAAAAGCGCAAGGTTTTGATGTAGATCGCCGTAGAATTACTTTCGAAACTGAACCTAAATTTGTTGGCGAGTATGTTGCTAACTTAAACTTACACAAAGAAGTGAAAGTTCAGGTTCCTTTTGAAGTAATAGCTGAATAATAATATTTTGTCTCCCTGAGCTTGTTGAGGGGATACATATTGAAAGCCTCTTGATGCAAATCGAGAGGCTTTTTTTTTGAGCCTCCCTGGGTTTGTGTCTTCGTTTCGTGAAGACATCACAGGTGTTGGGAAGATAAAAAAACATCATTTTATTTAGTTTTTATGTATGTTATCAGACGTTTCCATCTGACACTTCAAATTTCCAAACCTTACAAATTTTATATGAACTTATATTTCTTATGTGGTGAAAAATGGGCTTTTGCCTTTTTATAAACCATAATTTACATTTTAAACAGCTAACATTTCTTCCCAACACTTGTGGTTAAGACATGAACCGAGGCATGAATAAATAAAATCTGGAACTAAATTTTTTTCCATCAAGATTATTACATTTGCGGAATGACTAAAACCCGCTCTTCAAAAACCAAAATAAAGCATCCTCTTTTAAAAAAGATAACGAATATTGCGACCAGGATTTTTATCTATTTTTTACTGGTTTCGGTACTGTGGGTAGTCGCTTTACGCTTTATCAATCCTCCAATTACCTTGTTAATGATTTTGAGAAATATTGAGCGTAAAGCAGATGGGAAATCCTTTAAAACAGAGAAAGAATGGGTTAAGTTTGAGGAGGTATCCGATAATATGAAAAGGGCTGCGGTTTCTGCCGAAGATCAACTCTTTTTAAAGCATATCGGCTTTGATTTTAAGGCGATTGAAAAGGCATTTGCAAATAATGCCAAAAACAAAAAAGTTAAGGGGGGAAGCACCATCTCACAGCAAACTGCTAAAAATGTTTTTCTATGGCCTGGCCGGTCCTGGATACGAAAAGGCTTTGAAGCTTATTTTACTTTGCTGATCGAAATGTTTTGGAGCAAGGAAAGAATACTGGAGGTTTATCTGAATGTAATTGAAATGGGTGATGGTATTTATGGTGCCGAGGCCGCAGCTCAGGCATATTATGGTAAATCATGTAAAAAACTGACGAAAAACCAGGCGGCGCTAATTGCATCCTGTTTCCCTAACCCAAGGAGATGGACACCTAAAAACGCGACACCTTATATCAGACATCGGCAATACCTTATTCTTAAGAATATGAGAAGGTTAGGGCCATTGGATTTTTAGAGTTTGAATTGGTCAATAGTTTTATAAAGTTTATTTTGAGAAATAAATTTGCCCGATACTTTTACGAACAGTGCCATTAAACTCCATTCCTGGTAACAGTTTTTCTTTATCGCTATTTGTTGTTCGTATATTGATTGATATCAAGCTGCCTTCATCAGCTTTAGCTAAGTTGGGGTATGGACTTACGTCAGTACTTTTTTCAAGCAAAACCTTTAGAGTTGTAAAACCCCTCAATTTGGGATTGTCTGACACGTTTTTTATTGTGCCATTTATTATTGCCCAGTTTTCTATAATATTAACCATTTCTGAGGTTTTGTTTTGTTGATAATCAACAGGTTACTATATTTTCTTGGGTGTTTTTATAGGTTTTGTACATTTTACACTTAGGTCGGCATGCATTACCTTAGCCGGTGCACTAATATTTTTAACTGAAACGCAGGTGTTTACTCCTGCATATGATTTAGAAGATGGATTGGTTGTGTTATCGAAAATCGTTTTTTTGGTGCTTCCGGGAAAAGAATCACCGGCATCGCCCCGGTTTTGGTTTAGCTCCAGATTTCGAAGTCCATCGGCTTGTATTAATGCCACTTTATAATGAGATTCCTGATCATTGTTTAGTGTTGATTCATCAATATGCCAGATTAACAATCCGCTATTTGGTAAATATTGATCAAACAGCGTTTTTTGTCTGTTTTCAATAAGAAAATACTCATTTCCCAATTTGCCATCTTTCCACAATCGATTAACCTTAAACCCTGATTTTACATCTTCAATCGCTACCTTTTTTTGATTTGAGCTTTGATTTACAGTTGTAACCCAACCTTGCTGGCATTTGCACCAGGCGCTGGGATGTGCAGGTGTAAGGCCACCATTATTCCAGCTACCGGCAGCCATTAAGCACCAGTTGCCAATACCTTCACTTGAGCCGTCAGTATCATATAAATCAGGGAAACCAAAAAGTAAATGACCCAATTCATGCGCACAAACACCTAAAAGACAATCTTCAGGTACAGTAAGATAGCCATAAATTTTAGTTGCTCCATCTGTTGTATAAGCCCCTCCATCCAGGACCCATTTGTGCGACCAAATATCATTTGGGCTACCGGTAACTTCGGCTCCTGTACCAGCATGAACAACAATAAACGCATCAACAAAGCCATCATGATCATTGTCATAAATGCTGAAATTAACGTCAGGATTGGATGCCATAACCGCATCTTTAGCCATTGTACGTGCATTTGGCAGGGCAGCTCCTAAACCAGAATTGCCATTTGCATATTGGGCAAGTGTTTTTGGCATCCTGTAGGTTCCCACCACCTGTCCTTGAATATCAATTTTTCTATTTGTAACTTCTCTATAATATTCTCTTACACTTCCAGTTGCCAAACTTCCCAAAGAAAAAAATTGTTGTTCGTAATGTGATTTTGCTGTTTTCATCTCCTGGTCAGAGAAATCGACAAGAATAACAGCTATGTTTACTACCCCTGAAAGCGGAATTCTGTTTGCCGCAGCATTTCGCACCATTTCTGCTGAAGTGCCTACGGGGAACATCATACCCGGATAAATTAATCCATCATTAAGCCCAATGGATTTGTATTCTGTTCCCTTCATTATTTTATTACCTAAAATACTCTTCTTTAAGCGGGCTTTAAGTTTTTTCATCTCTTCATCCAGCTTCTTTTTTAAATCCGGATGAGGGGGAATCATACATCTATGACCATCATTTGTTTTTTCAGCAGCTTCTCTTATTGTGATAAAATTCTTAAGAACTTGCTTGTTTTTATTCTTTTTCATAACATTTTAGTTTATAGGTTTAGAATAAATGATTGGTTAAGCATTCAAAAAAATAGGGTAGTATGGGTTGGCAGCGATTTTTAGAAATAAGATTACTAATTGAATTAAAATAACTCAAGAAACTAAGAAATTGTTTAAATTTCTTAGCTAAAAAATATGCTCTTATTGAAACGCTTTTGTTAAATTAGAGATTATAATAAATCTGGGCAGAATGGCAATAAATACAATAGAAACAAAATTTAAACAATTTATAAATGCTTATAATTGGATTTAATCGTGATCTTTATTCCATCTTATTTTTATTCCACCCTTTTCATCATCAATGGCTTTAAGATAGAGAACGATTCCCTTCATTCTCATATTCTTTTTTTCTTTCCTGTTTAAAATTTCATCTTTTTTTGGATTTCTCAATGGAATATCCATTGCGATGTCAGTTCCTGAATTTAAACCATAAATTCCCTTAACATTGAAGTTTAAAGCACTCGAACTAACCTGCATCGGACTAATTTCTACCTTATCACCACGGATATTTAGTGTCCCATCTAAATTATCAATGCGAACATCTGATAAGTTTCGGTTCGCAAATGCAAATTTGCCTACTTTTCGCAAAGGTTCGAAATTGACCAAGGCTGCATTTTTAAGGTTAAAAATTACCTTCCCATACATGGATCTGGGTAGTATTTTGCCTGCATAGGATATTTTTCCGGATACGTTGGCCAAGGAGGATAAATAACCTTCTAAATTTTTATTGGTGATGGTTTTTTGTCCAAAATTATCAAAGGAATAAAAGAAATCTTTAACATTCACACGGTTAATTCTAGCGTTAATTTTAAAGTTGTTATAGGAACGATCCGGCGTTAGGTTCCCATTTAATGAAAGTGAGCCTCCCGCATGATTAACATTTATTTTGTTGAAAAAGATGCCTTCTTCACGTAAGGAAATATTGGCATTAAGATTTCGTGCGATAAACTTGTCGTATATGGCTTTATTAACGGTTAACGCTATATTCATTTTAGAAATTTCTAAAACATTACTCAACTGTTTTGAAACGGTTTTTAATGAGCTATTTTGGGGTTTACTTTTTTTCTTACCCGATCTTGGCCCTAAAAAGGGCAAAAATTCATTTAAATAAAGTTGGGGGCTATGCATTTTCAGGTTAACCAAAATCTTTTCCGGATCAGTATAATACAAATTCAGAAAATTTTTAATGTCACAGCTTAAATTCAATTCACTTTTTCCAAGTTGAAAATGCCCATTTTGGATAGATAAATTATTCTGGTCAAAATGAATATCCAATGCGCTTTTTACCAGGCGCAGTTTGCGTGGCAAATAAGTAATGTCTGCATCAGCAATTTGTATTTTCCCTGAGACTATCGGTTTTGTAAACCGGAAGTTATCAATATCGGCTATACAGTACAATTTTAAATTTGCTGTTCCTTTCTTAAAATCAAAATCATCTACACCTATAGAATGATTTAAATTGGAAAGTGGAAATTTGGAAGTCACTAAGCCTGTTGCAATGGGTTTTGCCAAATTATTGATTGATAGCGTATCGATATTCAGAGGCGCATTATAATAGCTTCCACTTAATTTGTAAAATTTTATAGATGAATTTTCATCTCCAATTATGCCGCCTGGTTTATCTTGGTTTGTAAACGATCCATCAAAATTGCATGCAGTCAATTTTCCTGTTGGGATGGTAACTACATTATCTCGAACGGTTATACCTACCTTAATCAATGGGTCTTTGTACTTTCCGGTACCATCATCTATAATATTTCCTCGTATATCAACTGGTTTTTCAATTCCGAACCTTAATAGTTTGCTTGAAATATTTGGTGCCAATGACAGGGCTATATCTCTATATAAAATATCATCAACGGCAATGCTAACAGAGAATGCCCCGGATTTTTCGGCAAGATTTATTTTGGCGCCTATGGTAAATAGATCTTTACCAATATTAAGGGTTTTAGGTTCAATGGTAACTATTTCAGTTTCTTTATCGTACTGGAAAGATAGCGTCCCATCCAAAACTTTATCCTTTAAAAAGCTACCTCGCCTCGTGTTGAATGAAAAACTCTTAACCAGGGTATTTAACTTTATAGTGCCTGCCCAGCCAGAATCAGGATAGTTTATCCTTCCATTTAATTCATTTATATCAAAATTGAATAATTTATGTCTCCGTTGATTATCAACTATGAAACTTACATGATTAAAATTTATGCGTTTTATTTCCAACACAGTAGAACTGCTGTCTGAAGGTTTTTTCTTCTTCCTGAAAATACTGCTATTGCTATAGCCATTACTATCTGTAAATAAATAAACCGAAGCATTGTTAACGGTTATGCGATTGATTCGGGTATTGCCTGCAATGAGTGAAAAAACATTTAAAGAAACATCAATATCTTCTGCTTTAAGTAAATCGTGTTTGTGTTGAGCAACCAAACTATCATTTAATAAAACATCCTTTAACGATACGGAAATACCAGGGAAACCTTGTAAAAGTGTAAATTCCATGCTGGTAGCGGAAATTTTCCCATTTAAGCTTTTATTTAGTTGTTGTAAAACGGAATTTAAAACTTCTTTCTTATTTCTACTCATGTAGAATGCTCCAGTCGCCCATATTAGCATAATTAACAGTATGAAGCCGGAAAGAACCTTCAATGAAATTTTAAGCCATTTTGCCATAGAGATCGTTTATAGTTAGCAATATAAACTTTTCTGTGCATTTTTTTGTTTTGATAATGGCAAAAAAATGTTGCGAATAGAGTTTGTAGTTTTAAAAAAATTAATCTACCAATGAGGTTTTTAAGTCAAGCCGTTTGGCTTATCACTCTTTTGGTCGTTTATAAGTTGTCTAATGGATGTTAAATGTCCGAATAAAACAACCGGGACTATAAACGTTGGTAACCAACTAAACGGAAAATTCAAAACTGCTATGTTCGGTTGATCAAATGCGAATTTTTGTAAAGGTGAGGGGACTGATAGAAATGCATTTACTACTATATTCAGTAAAAGGGCAAGACAAATAAAATTCCAGATTAAAATAATTTGTTGGCTTAACTTTCCTTTTGTTAGTCCAAAATAAGCTATAAAAGGTGCTGTAATTCCTGCAATGATATCAAAGTTTCGCCCTTCAAATGTCATCAGTTGAGGAATAACTTGGTTAATAGACAACCACAATAAAACAAATTCAACAGGAATTCTGACAATGTGGAGATAGGTGATGTTTACCAAGGGCAGACTGTTCATAAATTGTCGCCCTTTTTGTGTTACAAACAAGAAAATAATGGTCAAGACAGCCGGTAAAACACCAAATAAGAAAATTTTTGGGGGTACTGAACTGAAGTCCGAATTGTACACATTTTTAATGGTCAAAATGGCTTGAATAATCAGCCAAATTGTTAAACCAGATAAAATAAGGTTTGATTTTTTTCTTATTGATTCTAAACGGGAATTTTTTACTGTCCAATAAAAAAGCACAAGTGTTAAAACAGTTGTCAGTCCGAAAATGAATGAAATATATGTTGGTAAACTTTCCATTATCCTCTGTTATGACGTCGATCATAAAATGACAGCTATTTTAGATCGACAATGAATCTAAAGAGATTATAATAAATGTGCAAATACGGTAGAGTGCCAGCTGTTTTGAAATGGAATTTCCCATTTGGTATCCAGTTCAGCCAAATTTTGAACCATATTGTTAAATACAATAGTTTCAGATGTTACCTGTTTAATATTTACAAGAGTTTCGAAATCCTCTTTATTGTTTACCACAACCTCGTCATTTATTTTATATGCAATATTAAAGCGATTGAAAAGATCTACATGATATTCCTGTTCAATTTCTTTAATCAAACGAACGGAGCTATCAATAGAACAACCTGTAACATTAGCCTGGTTTTCATCAACTGTTAAAATGATAAAAAAACCATAACGAATTTCTGCTTTTGCAAGCAATTCATTTCCATGAGCTTTCCATTGATTGGTAAAAGCTTCTAATTTTTTAAGGATCTCAGTTTCTTCAGCTGAAGTAAATTTTCGGTCGCTTTGGTAGATCCAAACTCTAGACTGTGGAGAAAAACTCATTTACAAATTTATCATTTTAATTAATTTGGTTTATCTAAAATTTCATCCCCATGAAAAAGTTTACATTTTGCTTGAAATTAGCTTTTATTTCAGCCTTTTCCGCGCTTTTATGCGCTTTCTCTGCTCCCGATTCTATTGATGAGTGCGTGGATTATCTTCAAAATTATTTTACTGAACACTATGATTCCGGTCAGGAAAGTGATCAAATAAAACGCCATGAATTAAATATTACTAACAATGGCTTTTGTCGGTATAAGCGATATTTTAATAACGGCAAAACGGAGTATTTCGCATTTAAACTGGCAAAATTTAAAGATATGGATTATCAAGGTACTGCTGTTTCAGGCAAATTGTATTTACATACCAAAAGTGATGATGTGATTGTGCAAACCCACAACGATAGGAGTGGGGATGTAGATTCGATGGCTACCCAGGTTGTAATTCCGTTAAAAAATATCACGACTGAAGATTTGGACCTGATTAAAGAAAATATCTTAAAAATCGGCTCTCAAATCCAATTGAACCCAAACCCCTAAAGGGGCTTAAAACCCCACAGCTGATACAAGCTGTGCTAATTTATTGGTTTAGAAAGGCAAAAGTCCCCTTTAGGGGATTTAGGGGTTACAAACCATTTGCCCTTACCGTAATTTCAGCAATATCCAACACCTTAACTTCTTGTTCCTTATCTTTTAATTTGATGCCATCGCTAAGCATAGTCATACAGAATGGGCAACCTGATGCAATGACTTGAGGACTGGTTTGTAAAGCCTCATCTATACGTTCTACGTTAATATCTTTATTTCCCTTTTCAGGTTCTTTGAACATTTGGGCGCCACCAGCCCCGCAACAAAGGCCGTTGCTTTTGCAACGTTTCATCTCAACTAATTGAGCATCCAAAACTTCAAGCGCTTTTCTGGGTGCTTCGTAGATTCCATTTCCACGACCTAAATAGCAGGGATCATGGTAGGTGATTTTTTTACCTTTGAAACTTTCGCCGCCTTCAGCTTTTAACTTACCCTCGTTAATCAAATCCTGAATTAATTGAGAGTGGTGGATAACTTCATAGGTTCCGCCCAATCCAGGGTATTCATTTTTGATCGTATTAAAACAGTGTGGACAACCGGTGACAATTTTTTTAATGTTGTAAGCATTTAAAACCTCAATATTTGTCATCGCCTGCATCTGGAATAAAAACTCATTCCCAGCTCTTTTTGCCGGATCACCGGTACAACTTTCTTCAGTACCCAAAACTGCATATTTTATGCCTACATGATGTAAGATCTTGCAAATGTCGCGGGTAATTTTTTGTGCTCTTTCATCGTAACTTCCGGCACAACCCACCCAAAATAATATTTCCGGTTCTTCACCTGCGGCCATTAATTCGGCCATTGTAGGGACTTTAAATTCCATTTTCTAAGTATCAAGTATTTAGTATCAAGTATTAAGAACTTGATTCAGATTAATGTATCTTCAAAAACTGCAAACTGACAATTGTTAACTTTCTTGCGCCCAATTAAAACGATCGGCTGGAGAATATTTCCAAGGCGCCTGATTGTTTTCAATATTACCCATCATCGCATTTATACTTGACGGTGCTTGCGATTCTTCCATCACAGCAAAACGACGTAACTCAACAATAATTTGTAAAGGATCTATGTTTACCGGACAGGCTTCAACACAGGCGTTGCAGCTTGTACAAGCCCAAATTTCCTCTCTGCTGATGTAATCGTCCAATAAGGATTTTCCATCCTGATACTCAGCGCCATGTTTATCCAGGTTTTTACCAACTTCCGTAATCCGGTCGCGGGTATCCATCATAATTTTTCTGGGTGATAATAATTTGCCTGTAATGTTTGCCGGACAAACAGAAGTACAGCGTCCACATTCGGTACAGGTATAGGCGTTCATCAGGTTTACCCAACTTAAATCGGTTACATCCTTGGCTCCAAATTTGCCAGGCTCGGTTTCTGCAGGAACAAAAGAAGGATCAAGCATTGCTTTAACTTCATTGGTAACCGATGCCATATTAGTAAATTCTCCCTTTGGTTCCAGATTAGAGAAATAGGTATTTGGAAAGGCAAAAAGAATGTGAAAATGCTTGGAGTAAGGTAGATAATTTAAGAAAGCCAAAATACCAATAATGTGGGCCCACCAGCAAGTACGTTCGATGATAATCAATGTATTTTCTGATGATGGCAATAAATTTTGTAAAAACTGACTTACCGGAAATGAGCCTGCGCTAACATAATGACCGGCACCTAAAGCTTGTAATTTGGCATCAGCAGCATCCATCAACAAAAATGCGGTCATCAAAAAAATTTCTGTAATCAAGATGTAATTGGCATCAGATTTTGGCCAGGAGGTCATTTCTACACCACCAAAGCGTTTTAGTTTAAGAATATTTCTGCGGATAAGGAATATTACACAGGATAGCCAAACGGTTAAGGCAAGGATTTCGAAAGATCCGATCAGGAAATTATATAATCCACCCAAGCCATGAAAAATCCGGTGTGTTCCAAACAGGCCGTCAATTATAATTTCGAGTACTTCGATATTAATGATTACAAAACCTGCATATACAAAAAAGTGTAGAAGTGCTGGGATAGGGCGAACCACCATTTTGGACTGTCCAAAGGCGACACGCAACATGGTTGTTAACCTTTTTTGAGGTTGATCATTGCGGTTAACGGATTTCCCCAAACGGATGTTGCGGATAATTTTGCGCAAATTAATGCTGAACAGCACAATTGCTGCAATTGTAAATATTAAGAAAAGGATTTGAGCCACCATGCAATATTAGTGATAGTTATGCTAAATTAAACATTTTTTAAATAAAAATGTTATGTATGCATAGGTTCTGAGCCTAAAAAGGGTTTAATCTTTTGAAAAAAACAGGTATTTTAAATTATTTTCAAAAAAAATTTTGTGATTTAAAAAAAGACACTACATTTGCAATCCCAAACGGGAGGTACCATAGCTCAGTCGGTAGAGCAAAGGACTGAAAATCCTTGTGTCCCTGGTTCGAATCCAGGTGGTACCACGAAAAAATAGACCCTTTTAACAGTTAGTTGAAAGGGTTTTTGTTTTTTTGAGATTTTTGCAAAAGTTTGGAGGTCAAACGGAATTTTTGGGTAATGAAGGATCAAGGATCAATCGTTTTCTTTATGAGGTAAAATAAAAACTTCGAATCTCTTACGAGCTTTTATAAAGAATAAACTCTATGAAGCCATATTATATCCTTTTTTTTATTTTTATTATTTCATGTAAAGAGAGAAGAGAGCTGTCTATAGATAATCAAACAAATAAACCCATTTATTATAGTTATTCTCCCAATAGCTATTTAACTGAAGCAAACAGAGTTGGTTTATTTCTGAGTTCTAAGCTTGACGAAACAGTAGACACATCTTATACAAACCGTATTGCTCCTAAAAGCTCAACACTTGTTCCGCATAATGCCTCATGGGATGAGGTAATTACGAAATTATATGGTGGCAGAATTAATTTTTTCTTTTTTTCAGTTGATATGTTGCAACGATATTCTTGGGAGGAAATCATGAAAAGAAATCTCTATGCCAAAAGGCAATCCTACACAGTAGAAGAGCTAGAAAAATTAAAATGGATAATCATTTATCCATCAAATCATGAAATACCAAGAGTACCAAGACTAATATTGAAAAAGTAGAATGAAATTGGTAATTTTGATGGAAATGGTAAGCCTTTGGACTACAAGCAGGATTTGGTGAAAAAATGATAAGTAGCCTCTGTACTTAGGAAAATCTCCCCTTAGTCTTTAGATTGGTATGGTTTGAAATCCGATTATAGTTTTGACACTTTTACAAGTTAATACAATTTAAAACGTCACCCTCGAAAACCAGGATAATGCAAATTTCTCCTGGGATGGAGTATGTTCCATGATCTCGATATATCTCGCACCTTGCAGCACATTCATAATCTTAAAAACGAGTTTTGAATTGGCAAGAGATAAGGCTTTTAAAGTTTCGTTTCCAATACGGCCATCAACAGCAATATCTTTATATGCTGTATGGTTTTTGTTGCTCAGGTTTATAGCTCTTTGCAAAAACCTGGCTGCTGTTCCGGTGCCCATGTTAACGGAGGTATCGAATAGCTCATTGGCAATGTCCTGGTTTTTGATTTGATCACCATTGTTGATGTCCCAATAATTTTTTCTGAAAAGAGATTTTGCTATTTTTAATAATTGGGCATCCGCATTCATTATTGGGATTGCCTTAATTAATCCATACTGTTTTTTTAAGGCATCAACACGTGCCCATATAAGAGAATTGGGCCAATCTCTACGGGTTATACCAAAAATGGTTTCGCCTCCGGTATCATCAGGATCATTTGCATAGCCTCCTTCAAAACCCATTGTAATTTTAAATGCGATATCGAAATTTGCCATTAGTGTATTACTTAATAAAGAATGATTAGTTAGCAAAATTTAAGCCACTTATAATTGATAAATGAAATTATAAAAAAGCTTTCTCATTTTCAATATTTTAGTTACATTTGCATCCCCTGATAAAAGGGAGTTTAAAAAACAACGAGAGGAGGTATTTCAGCGTTATGATTATTATCAACATTAAAGACGGCGAATCATTAGATAAAGCCCTAAAACGTTTCAAGAAAAAGTTTGAAAAAACTGGTGTATTGAGGGAATTACGTAGTCGCCAGGCATACGAGAAAAAATCCGTAGCCCGCCGTACTGAAATTAAACATGCTGTTTACATCCAGAACTTGAATCAAGACACAACTGCATAGTTGTTATCTATATAAAGTAATTAATGCCTTCAGGATTTTTTCTGAAGGCATTTTTGTTTTTAAGGTAACCAATAGCCAAGTAGATAATGACCAATAACCAATAATCAAGTATCGATATTATTCAATAATCATTTCATTATATCAAAACTATTTGTAACTTCATACTAATGCCGGATGTAAAATACTTTGAATGTTACTAACCAGTTTTATTACTTATTTATCTCACGAGAAACGTTATTCTCCGCATACCATAACTTCTTATCAAACAGATTTAAATCAGTTTGAAGCCTATATTGATATAGCTTTCCAAGCTGGCTTTGCAGAAATTGAACATACCCATATCCGCAGTTATATGGTTGATTTAATGGAGCAGAAAACATCGGAGAATACCATTAATAGAAAAATATCCGCTTTGCGCAGTTTTTATAAATTTTTACAGCGGGAAGGAAAGGTTGCTCAAAATCCAATGGTTTTAATTAAAGCGCCTAAAATCCCTAAGCGGCTTCCGGTTTTTGTTGATTCACAAAAGATGGATCATCTTTTAGATTCTGATCATTATTTTGATAACAGCTTCCCATCGGTTCGTGATCATTTGGTAATAGAACTGCTTTTTGGAACAGGTATGCGTTTAGCGGAATTGATACAGTTAAAGGAAACTGATGTTGATGTTTATGCGGGAACGATCAAGGTTTTGGGGAAAAGAAATAAAGAAAGAATCATCCCGGTAAATAAACAGCTTATCAATCAGGTACATACCTATAATGAGCTAAAAAAGTTGCAAAACTTTAATAACAATTTGCTTACCTTAATCGTTGCAAATAATGGAGCAGCGGCATACCCTAAATTGATATACCGTATTGTAACCACATACCTAAAACATATATCTACAAATGATAAAAAAAGCCCCCATGTTCTGCGTCACAGTTACGCTACAAGCTTGCTCAATGCAGGAGCAGATTTAAATGCCATTAAAGAGCTTTTAGGTCATGCAAGCTTAGCGGCCACCCAGGTTTACACACACAATTCAATCGAAAGATTAAAAACAATTTATAAACAAGCCCATCCAAAGGCATAAAAAAAGGAGGAAAAATGAAAATCGGAGTTCAATCAATCCACTTCAATGCAGACCGTAAGTTGTTAGATTTTATACAAAAGAAAGCAAACAAATTGGATCAGTTTTTTGACCAGATCATTAGCGGTGAAGTGTATTTAAAGTTGGAAAATGTGGAGGATGAAGCCAATAAGGTTAGTGAAATAAAACTCATTGTGCCAGGTGGAACCCTATTTGCTAAAGAACAATGTAAATCATTTGAGGAAGCCACAGATTTGGCTATCGAATCATTAAGAAAACAGATTACGAAACATAAGAATAAAACCCGTACAAAATTAAGTGAGCATAAAGCGATATTAAGCGAAAGCGAAATATCTGATTACTAAGCAACTATTTTTATTAATAATGTATATTGAGTTAGCGAACTTTTTAGTTCGCTAATTTTTTTTTAAATTTATTTTGAATAGAAATATAAATGTGTAGATTTGCATTCCCTTTCGGAAAGGGCGTTATGCCAATAAGAAAAGGTTAGTTCTGTGAAAAGATTAAATTTTTGAAAAAACACGTTAATTATAATAAAAAAGAAGTTTTTTGTTATAATTGCAGTAAAAATAAAAGCCTCCTTAGCTCAGCTGGTAGAGCAACTGACTTGTAATCAGTAGGTCATTGGTTCGATCCCGATAGGAGGCTCTTTTTATTTTAGATCGTAGATTGACGATTTTAGATTGAGTATCAATCGTAAATCCAAAATCGTAAATCGTAAATAAAAAGGGGGAGATACCAGAGCGGCCAAATGGGACAGACTGTAACTCTGTTGTCGTAAGACTTCGAAGGTTCGAATCCTTCTCTCCCCACCAAATGGATTTTAGATGTTAGATTGAAGGTTTTAGATTGAGTATTCAATCGTAATTCGTAAATCAAAAATCTTCAATCAAAAGCGGAAGTAGCTCAGTTGGTAGAGCGATAGCCTTCCAAGCTATAGGTCGCGAGTTCGAACCTCGTCTTCCGCTCCAATAGAAGTTGAGCAGTTCACAATTAACAGGTTACAGTTACTGATAACTGGCAACTGAAGACTGTTAGCTGAAAAAGCCGAAGTAGCTCAGCGGTAGAGCACTTCCTTGGTAAGGAAGAGGTCGTGGGTTCAAGTCCCATCTTTGGCTCAGGTATAATAAAGCTTTGTTAAATCTGTTAAATATGCAGAATGGGCAAGGTTTTTTGTGTTGAAATAACATCAAAACAATAAATAAAAAATAATAAAAAAGTTAACCTACTAATTAGTTATAAATAAAATGGCAAAAGAAAAATTTGACCGCAGTAAACCGCACTTAAACATCGGTACAATCGGTCACGTCGATCACGGTAAAACAACTTTAACAGCAGCTATTACAAAAGTTTTAGCTGATGCTGGTTTAACTGAGGCGCGTTCATTCGATTCAATTGACTCTGCTCCAGAGGAAAAAGAAAGAGGTATTACAATCAATACAGCTCACGTTGAGTATTCAACAGCTAACCGTCACTATGCACACGTTGACTGTCCAGGTCACGCGGATTACGTGAAAAACATGGTTACTGGTGCTGCTCAGATGGACGGTGCAATTATCGTTGTTGCTGCTACTGATGGTCCTATGCCTCAAACTCGCGAGCACATCTTATTGGCTCGTCAGGTTGGTGTTCCTTCATTAGTTGTATTCATGAATAAAGTGGATATGGTTGATGATCCTGAATTATTAGAATTAGTAGAAATGGAAGTTCGTGAATTATTATCATTCTATGAATTCCCAGGTGATGATATTCCTGTAATCCAAGGTTCTGCATTAGGTGGATTAAACGGTGATGCTAAATGGGTTGGTAAAATTATGGAATTAATGGATGCTGTAGATAGCTACATTCCAATTCCTCCACGTTTAACTGATCTTCCTTTCTTAATGCCTGTTGAAGACGTATTCTCAATTACTGGTCGTGGTACTGTTGCTACTGGTCGTATTGAGCGTGGTGTAATCAACTCTGGAGATCCTGTTGAGATCTTAGGTATGGGTGCTGAGAACTTAAAATCTACAGTAACTGGTGTTGAGATGTTCCGTAAAATCTTAGATTACGGTGAGGCTGGTGATAACGTAGGTTTATTGTTACGTGGTATTGAGAAAACTGATATCCGTCGTGGTATGGTAATCTGTAAACCAGGTTCAGTAACTCCTCACACTGATTTCAAAGCTGAGATCTATGTATTATCAAAAGCTGAAGGTGGTCGTCACACTCCATTCTTCAACAAATACCGTCCTCAATTCTATTTCCGTACTACAGACGTAACTGGTGAGATTTCACTAGCTGAAGGAACTGAAATGGTTATGCCAGGTGATAACGTTACCATCACTGTTAAGTTGATCAACGCTATCGCAATGGAAAAAGGTCTACGTTTCGCTATCCGTGAAGGTGGTAGAACAGTAGGTGCTGGTCAGGTAACTGAAATTTTAAAATAAACCCCAAAGCCCTAAAGGGGCTTTAAGGAAATAACGAAAGCAAGGTGCTTGAGATCACTTAAGTACTTTGCTTTCTAATTACGGGAATAGTTCAATGGTAGAATAGAGGTCTCCAAAACCTTTGATCAGGGTTCGAATCCTTGTTCCCGTGCCAAATACAAATGATTGAATTGGTGAATGATTTAGTTTCGAATGTTAAACATTCACTCATTCACTCATTCAATAATTCAATTCACTAAATATGTCTAAAGTAGTTCAATTTATAAAAGAATCATACGATGAAATGACCCATAAGGTTACTTGGCCTACTTGGGGTGAGCTGCAAAGTTCCGCTATTCTTGTATTGGTAGCTTCTTTAATTATTGCATTGGTTATTTTTGCAATGGATAAGGGTTCTACGTTTGTGTTAGATACTTTTTATAAATCACTTTCTAATTAATATTTCCTAATGAGCGATCTAAAATGGTATGTGGTAAGGGCTGTTAGCGGTAAAGAGAAGAAAGTAAAACAGTATATTGATGCGGAGATCAGCCGTTTAGGTTTTTCTCATTTGGTTCCACAGGTTTTAATTCCTATGGAAAAATATTATCAGATGAGAGATGGAAAGAAAATTGCTAAAGAACGCAATTACTATCCAGGTTACGTTTTGATCGAAGCTGTATTGGATGGAGAGTTAGAGCATATTATTAAAGGAATAAACAGTGTTATCGGTTTCTTAGGTGATAAAGCCGGAAATCCAATCCCAATGCGTCAGGCAGAAGTTAACCGTATTTTAGGTAAGGTGGATGAGATGAGCGAGCAGGGAGAGATGATGAATGTTCCTTACTATGTTGGCGAGAACATCAAAGTTATGGATGGTCCTTTCAACGGTTTCTCTGGTATTATCGAAGAGGTAAACGAAGAGAAGAAAAAACTAAAGGTTATGGTTAAGATATTCGGTCGTAAAACTCCACTAGAGCTTAACTACATGCAAGTAGAAAAAGAGTAAGAATTTTTATTTACAAAAAATATAGGAAGACTGCAAGATTATTTATATCTTTGCAGTCCTTTTTATTTTATAGAAAATACAAAGATCTTTAAATGTTACATGCTTCCAATATTTAACATTGAGTTTTAAATAAATAAAAACAGAAAATGGCAAAAGAAGTCAGTGCAATGATCAAATTACAGATCAAAGGCGGAGCTGCAAATCCATCGCCACCAGTAGGGCCTGCGTTAGGTGCTAAAGGGGTGAATATCATGGAGTTTTGCAAACAATACAATGCTCGTACCCAAGATAAAGCAGGTAAAGTATTGCCGGTTGTAATTACTGTTTATGCTGATAAGTCATTCGATTTCATCATCAAAACCCCTCCTGTAGCTATCCAGTTAAAAGATGCTACTAAATTACAGAGTGGTTCTGCTGAGCCTAACCGTAAAAAAGTTGGATCGGTGACCTGGGACCAGATTAAAGTTATTGCTGAGGATAAAATGCCTGATTTAAATGCATTTACAATTGAATCTGCAATGAGTATGGTTGCCGGTACAGCACGCAGTATGGGAATCACCGTTTCTGGTGACGCACCCTGGAACAATTAATTAAAAAACAGTTTACAACAGTGGCGAAATTAACTAAAAATCAAAAAAAGGCACATGCTAAATTAGAAGCTGGTAAAGCTTATACTTTACAGGCTGCTGCTGCTTTGGTAAAAGAAATCACTACTACTAAATTTGATGCATCAGTTGATATTGATGTATCTTTAGGTGTAGATCCACGTAAAGCCAATCAAATGGTTCGTGGTATTGCTACTTTACCACACGGAACAGGTAAAACTGTACGTGTTTTAGCTTTAGTAACTCCTGATAAGGAAGAAGAAGCAAAAGCAGCCGGCGCAGACTTCGTAGGTTTAGACGAATATGTGGCTAAAATTGAAGGTGGTTGGACCGACGTAGACATTATTATCACTACACCAGCTTGTATGGCTAAAGTAGGTAAATTGGGCCGTGTTTTAGGTCCGAGGAACTTAATGCCAAATCCTAAATCTGGTACAGTAACCAACGAAGTTGGTAAGGCTGTAACTGATGTTAAAGGTGGTAAGATCGATTTTAAAGTAGACAAAACAGGTATCATACACGCCTCGATAGGAAAAGTATCATTCCCGGCAGATAAAATTTATGAAAATGCCTTAGAAGTAATTCAGGTAATTGCGAAATTAAAACCATCTGCTGCAAAAGGAACTTATTTTAAAAGCATTCACGTGTCTTCTACAATGAGTCCTGGGATTGCAATTGAAACCAAATCAGTAGCGGGGATTTAATCATGAACAGAGAAGAAAAAAGCGAAGTAGTTTTAGAACTACAAGGACAAATGCAGGAGTATGGCAATTTTTATATTGCTGATACATCCAGCCTTTCTGTTGAGCAGATTAATAACATTCGTCGCAAATGTTTTGAAAGCGATATCATAATGAAAGTTGCTAAAAACACTTTAATTCGCAAAGCGATTGAAGGTTTGGATGGCGATGCATCAGAGATATACGCAGCCCTTAAAGGTTCATCATCATTATTATTCTCAAAAACAGCAAATGCTCCGGCTAAGTTGATTAAAGCTTTGAGAAAAACATCTGATAAACCAGTACTTAAGGCAGCTTTTATAGATTCATCAATTTATGTTGGCGATGACCAATTAAATTCATTGGTAAGCTTAAAATCAAGAGAAGAGCTTATTGGAGATATTATTGGATTATTACAATCACCAGCGAAAAATGTTGTATCTGCGCTTAAATCAAGCGGAGGCAAAATTGCAGGAATTGTTAAAACTCTACAGGAAAGAGAAGGTTAACGAACACCTTAAGTTCGCGAATTAAACAAAATTATTTTTACGTAAATTTTTAAAATCTTAATAAAATGGCAGATTTAAAAGCGTTTGCTGAGCAATTGGTAAACTTAACAGTTAAAGAAGTTAATGAATTAGCTCAAATCTTAAAAGATGAGTATGGTATCGAGCCTGCAGCTGCTGCTGTAGTTGCTGGTCCTGCTGCTGGTGGTGATGCACCTGCTGCTGCTGCAGAAAAAACATCTTTTGATGTAATCTTAAAAGAAGCTGGTGGTCAGAAACTAGCAGTTGTAAAACTGGTTAAAGACTTAACTGGTTTAGGTTTGAAAGAAGCTAAAGACTTAGTTGATGGTGCACCTAAAGAATTAAAAGCTGGTGTTGCTAAAGACGAAGCAGAAGCTCTTAAAAAACAATTAGAAGAAGCTGGAGCTGTAGTTGAAATTAAGTAATCACTTAATTTAGCTTCGCTACAAAAGTATCAGACACCGACTGAAAATGTCGGTGTCTTTACCTGTTTATAAACATCTCATTTTGCTTGGTTGGTGAGAATGCTTTAACTAAAACCAAACAAATAGTTTATTCTTAAACTAAAATCTTTTAGTCCATTGGCAAAGACAGTCGAACAAAGAGTAAATTTTGCAACGAGTAAGCACATTATAGACTATCCGGATTTTCTGGATGTGCAATTGCAATCATTCAGAGAATTTTTCCAGATAGACACTACATCAGACGATCGCTCTAGCGAAGGTTTGTTTAAAGTGTTTGCCGAAAACTTCCCGATCACAGATTCAAGAAATATCTTCGTATTGGAATTTCTTGATTATTTTGTTGATCCGCCTCGCTATGATATACACGAGTGTATCGAGCGTGGTTTAACGTACAATGTTCCATTAAAAGCAAAGCTCAAGCTTTCTTGTAATGATGTTGAACATGAAGATTTTGAAACCATTATCCAGGATGTGTATTTAGGCACTATCCCGTATATGACACCAAAAGGTACATTTGTTATCAACGGTGCTGAACGTGTTATCGTTTCGCAATTACACCGTTCTCCAGGTGTGTTCTTCGGCCAAAGCCGCCACACCAATGGAACCAAATTGTATTCTGCACGTGTTATTCCTTTCAAAGGTTCATGGATTGAGTTTGCTACAGACGTTAACAACGTGATGTATGCTTACATCGATCGTAAGAAAAAATTCCCGGTTACCACTTTATTACGTGCTATCGGTTACGATTCTGATAAAGATATTTTAGAGTTATTTGATCTAGCTGATGAAGTAAAAGTTAGTAAATCTGGCTTAAAGAAATATATCGGTCGTAAACTGGCTGCAAGAGTATTAAGAAAATGGGTAGAGGATTTTGTTGATGAAGATACCGGTGAGGTAGTTTCTATCGATCGTAATGAGGTAATTCTTGAAAGAGAAACCATTTTAGAAGACGAACACATTGACATGGTTATTGATGCGGGTGTGAAAACCATTATCTTATCCAAAGATGATGGTGCCAGCCAAGCAGATTATACCATTATATATAATACATTACAAAAAGATACATCAAACTCTGAAAAAGAGGCTGTTGAAAACATCTATCGTGCTTTGCGTAACGCAGAACCACCTGATGAGGAAACTGCCCGTGGTATCATTGATCGTTTATTCTTTTCAGATAAACGTTACGATTTAGGAGATGTTGGTCGTTACCGCATCAACCGTAAATTGAAAATGGATACTCCTGATGATGTAAAAGTTTTAACAAAAGCAGATATTATTGCGATTGTTAAGTACCTGATCAAATTGATCAACTCAAAAGAAGAAGTGGATGATATCGATCACTTATCAAACCGTCGTGTACGTACGGTAGGTGAGCAATTATACGCACAATTTGGTGTTGGTTTAGCCCGTATGGCCAGAACAATCCGTGAGCGTATGAACATTCGTGATAATGAGGTGTTTACGCCAACAGATTTGATTAATGCCCGTACATTATCATCCGTAATCAACTCTTTCTTTGGTACCAACCAGTTATCTCAGTTCATGGATCAAACGAATCCATTGGCGGAGATTACACATAAACGTCGTTTATCGGCTTTAGGTCCAGGTGGTTTATCTCGTGAGCGTGCCGGTTTTGAGGTGCGTGACGTTCACTATACACACTATGGCCGTTTATGTACCATTGAAACTCCTGAGGGACCAAATATTGGTTTGATTTCATCGCTTTGTGTGCATGCAAAAATCAATAACCTTGGTTTCATTGAAACACCATACAAACGTGTTGAAGATGGTAAAGTAGTTGTAGATTCAGATGTTATTTATCTTTCTGCAGAAGATGAAGATGGTAAAACCATCGCTCAGGCAAATGCAGAGTACGATGATAAAGGTGTGTTCTCAACTCCACGTGTTAAAGCACGTTATGAAGGTGACTTCCCGATTATTGAGCCTGAGAAATTAGACTTAATGGATGTTGCGCCTAACCAGATTACTTCAATCGCGGCTTCATTAATTCCGTTCTTGGAACATGATGATGCGAACCGTGCCTTAATGGGATCTAACATGCAACGTCAGGCTGTTCCTTTATTACGTCCTGAAGCGCCGATTGTTGGTACCGGATTAGAAGGCCGTGTAGCTCGTGACTCCAGAACTTTGATCAATGCAGAAGGTGATGGTGTTGTGGAGTATGTAGATGCTAACGAAATCACCATTAAATATGTACGCAACGAAGACGATCGTTTAGTTTCATTTGAAGGTGATAGCAAAACATATCGTTTAATCAAATTCAAGAAAACCAACCAAAATACTTGTATTAACTTGAAACCAATTGTTAAAAAAGGTCAGAAAGTTGTTAAAGGACAAGTGCTGTGTGAAGGTTATGCAACTGAAGATGGTGAATTGGCATTGGGTAGAAACTTGAAAGTGGCTTTCATGCCTTGGCAAGGTTTCAACTTTGAGGATGCGATTGTAATTAACGAACGTATTGTTCGTGATGACGTTTTCACTTCATTGCATATTGAAGAATTTGAATTAGAAGTACGTGATACTAAACGTGGAGAAGAGGAATTAACACCAGATATTCCTAACGTTTCTGAAGAGGCTACTAAAGACCTTGATGAAAACGGTATTATCCGCATTGGTGCTGAAGTTAAAGAAGGCGATATTTTAATTGGTAAGATTACCCCTAAAGGAGAATCTGATCCTTCGCCGGAAGAGAAATTACTACGTGCAATCTTTGGTGATAAAGCAGGTGATGTTAAAGATGCTTCTTTAAAAACTCCTCCTTCAATCCAGGGTGTGGTAATAGATACTAAATTATTCAGCCGCGCTAAGAAAACGACTAAAGCTGAAGAAAAATCGGCTATTGAGAAGTTGGATAAAAATTATAATAACGTAACTGAGAAATTAAAAGCAGAATTAGTTGACAAATTATTCGCTATCGTAAATGGAAAAACATCTCAGGGTGTATTCAATATTTACAAGGAATTATTAGTCGCTAAAGGCGCTAAATTTACTCAGAAAATTTTAGCGGAACTTGATTATAACCATATCAGCCCTAACAAATGGACTACTGATGATGACAAAAACGAGTTGATTAAAATGTTGCTTCACAACTACGGTATCCGTGTTAACGAAGAACTAGGAGCTTACAAACGCGATAAATTCGCAATCAGTGTAGGTGATGAGCTTCCTTCAGGAATCGTACAAATGGCAAAAGTTTATGTTGCTAAAAAACGTAAATTAAAAGTAGGTGATAAAATGGCAGGTCGCCACGGTAACAAAGGTATTGTGGCACGTATTGTACGTGACGAAGATATGCCTTTCTTAGCTGATGGTAGCCCGGTTGATATCGTGTTGAACCCATTGGGTGTACCTTCACGTATGAACCTTGGTCAGATCTACGAAACCGTATTGGCATGGGCTGGTAAAGAATTGGGTGTTAAATTTGCAACTCCGATTTTTGATGGTGCTACGCATGATGAGGTTGAAGAGTGGATTGCTAAAGCGGGTGTTCCTGCTTCAGGAAAGACCTACTTATACAATGGTTTAACAGGTGAGCGTTTCGATCAGACTACAACTGTAGGTATTATCTACATGTTGAAATTAGGTCACATGGTTGATGATAAAATGCACGCACGTTCAATCGGACCATACTCATTAATTACACAACAACCATTGGGTGGTAAAGCCCAATTCGGTGGTCAGCGTTTTGGTGAGATGGAGGTTTGGGCATTAGAAGCATTCGGTGCCGCTAATATTCTTCAGGAGATATTAACCGTTAAATCGGATGATGTTATCGGAAGAGCCAAAACTTACGAAGCCATTGTTAAAGGCGAAAACCTACCAACTCCGGGTGTACCAGAATCGTTTAATGTATTGGTACATGAGTTACGCGGTTTAGGTTTAGATATTACATTAGATTAATTAAGCTGAAAGCTTAAAGACTAAGGCAAAAAGCTTTGGTCTTTGAGCTTTAAGCTTTAACCTTACATAAGTATGTCTTACAAAAAGGATAATAAATTAAAAAGCAATTTCACATCGATTACCATTAGCTTATCATCTCCGGAAATTATTCTGGAGCGTTCAAGTGGTGAGGTGTTGAAACCAGAAACCATTAACTATCGTACTTACAAACCTGAACGTGATGGTTTGTTTTGCGAGCGTATTTTTGGTCCGGTAAAAGATTACGAATGTCATTGCGGTAAATATAAACGTATCTGTTATAAAGGTATTGTTTGTGATCGTTGTGGTGTTGAAGTAACAGAAAAGAAAGTACGTCGTGAGCGTATGGGTCACATTAGTTTAGTGGTTCCTGTGGCGCACATCTGGTATTTCCGTTCTTTACCAAACAAAATCGGTTATTTATTAGGTTTACCTACTAAAAAATTAGATTTAATTATCTATTACGAACGTTACGTAGTTATCCAATCGGGCTTAATGGCCGAAGAAGGTATCAACTATATGGACTTCTTAACGGAAGAAGAATATTTAGATATCTTAGATAAATTACCTAAAGAAAATCAATATTTAGATGATAAAGATCCTAATAAATTCATCGCCAAAATGGGTGCTGAAGCATTAGAAGATTTATTGAAACGTATTGATTTAGATACTTTATCTTACGATTTACGTCACCAAGCTGCTAACGAAACTTCTCAACAGCGTAAAAATGAGGCGTTAAAACGTCTTCAAGTTGTTGAGGCTTTCCGTGGTGCTAACACGCGTATTGAGAATCGCCCTGAATGGATGATTGTTAAAATCGTTCCGGTTATTCCACCAGAATTACGTCCGTTAGTTCCTTTAGAGGGTGGCCGTTTCGCTACTTCAGATTTAAATGATTTATACCGTCGTGTAATTATTCGTAACAATCGTTTAAAACGTTTGATCGAGATTAAAGCACCAGAAGTAATTTTACGTAATGAAAAACGTATGTTGCAGGAAGCTGTAGATTCGTTATTCGATAACTCACGTAAAGTTAATGCGGTAAAAACTGAAGGTAACCGTGCTTTGAAATCACTTTCAGATATCCTGAAAGGTAAACAAGGTCGTTTCCGTCAGAATTTATTGGGTAAACGTGTGGATTATTCGGCTCGTTCGGTAATTGTTGTAGGGCCTAGCCTTAAATTACACGAGTGTGGATTACCAAAAGATATGGCTGCTGAGTTATATAAACCATTCATCATTCGTAAAATGATCGAAAGAGGTGTGGTAAAAACGGTAAAATCAGCCAAGAAAATTGTTGATAGAAAAGATCCTTTAGTTTGGGATATCTTAGAAAATGTATTAAAAGGTCACCCGGTATTATTAAACCGTGCACCTACATTACACCGTTTAGGTATCCAGGCTTTCCAACCTAAATTGGTTGAAGGTAAAGCGATCCAATTACACCCATTAGTTTGTACTGCATTCAACGCCGATTTTGATGGTGACCAGATGGCTGTCCACTTACCGCTAGGTAATGCAGCAATTTTGGAAGCCCAAGTATTGATGTTGGCAGCACATAACATCTTGAACCCTGCAAATGGTACTCCAATTACTGTACCATCTCAGGATATGGTTTTGGGTCTTTATTATATTACTAAAGGCCGCAGAACAGATGAAACTCGTGTTGTAAAAGGACAAGATGCATCTTTCTATTCTCCAGAAGAAGTAATCATTGCTTATAACGAGAAGCAATTAGATTTGCACGCATTTATTAAAGTAAAAGTAAATGTTAAGCAAGCTGATGGTTCAATCGTTAATAAGTTAACTGAAACTACTGTTGGTAGAGTGTTGTTCAACCAAATGGTACCTGAAGAAGTAGGTTATATCAATGAATTATTAACTAAGAAATCGTTGAGAGATATCATCGGTGAAGTAGTTAAAATGACAGGTATGGCACGCGCTTCTAAATTCTTGGATGATATCAAAGAATTAGGTTTCAAAATGGCATTCCAGGGAGGTTTATCGTTCAACTTACAAGACGTAAACATTCCGGTTGAGAAACATACTTTATTAGAACAAGCTGCTGCTGAAGTTGAAGAGGTAAGAAACAACTATAACATGGGTTTCATTACCAACAACGAGCGTTACAACCAGATTATCGATATCTGGACTCGTATCAACAACAGGTTAACAACCTTCGTTATGACTCAGTTATCTAATGATAACCAAGGTTTTAACTCTGTTTACATGATGCTTGATTCAGGAGCCCGTGGTTCGAAAGAACAAATCCGTCAGTTATGCGGTATGCGTGGTTTGATGGCGAAACCTCAAAAATCCGGTTCAGGTGGTGATATTATTGAAAACCCGATTTTATCAAACTTTAAAGAAGGTTTATCAGTATTAGAGTATTTCATCTCTACTCACGGTGCCCGTAAAGGTTTGGCGGATACGGCGTTAAAAACAGCTGATGCTGGTTATTTAACCCGTCGTTTACATGATGTCGCTCAGGATATGATCGTTAACGATAACGATTGTGGTACCTTAAGAGGTATGTACACCACTGCGTTAAAAGATAACGAGGATATTGTTGAACCATTATACGATAGAATTTTAGGTCGTACTTCATTACATGATGTTTACAATCCTTTGGATGGTACATTATTAATAGGAGCTGGCGAAGATATTAACGAAGATGTAGCTAAAGCAATTGAAGAATCACCATTAGATGGTATCGAAATTCGCTCAGTTTTAACTTGCGAATCTAAACGTGGTGTTTGTGCATTATGTTATGGACGTAACTTGGCATCTGGTAAACGTGTTCAAAAAGGTGAGGCAGTTGGTGTAATTGCTGCTCAATCAATTGGTGAGCCGGGTACACAGTTAACACTTCGTACTTTCCACGTGGGTGGTACTGCATCAAACATTGCTGCAGAATCAAACATCGTAGCTAAATTTGATGGTGTTATCGAATTTGAAAATATTCGTACGGTTGATACAGAAACAGAAGATGGTAAAGTACAGGTTGTATTAGGTCGTTCCGGAGAATTTAAAATTGTTGAACCGGGTACAGGCCGTGTTATTGTAACCAATAATATTCCTTACGGTGCATTCTTATTCGTTAAAGAAGGTGATAAATTAACTAAAGGTGATAAAATCTGTTCGTGGGATCCGTACAATGCGGTAATCATTTCAGAGTTTGCCGGTAAAGCACAATTTGATGCCATTATTGAAGGTGTTACTTTCCGTGAAGAATCAGATGAGCAAACCGGTCACCGTGAAAAAGTTATTATCGATACCCGTGATAAAACGAAAAACCCTTCGGTACAAATCGTTGATAAAAAAGGCGAAGTTGTTAAAGGTTATAACATTCCGGTAGGAGCTCACGTTTCAGTTGATGAAGGTGAAACCATCCAAACTGGTCAGATTATAGCTAAAATACCTCGTGCAACAGGTAAAACCCGGGATATTACCGGAGGTTTACCACGTGTAACCGAGTTATTCGAAGCACGTAATCCATCTAACCCAGCTGTAGTAACTGAAATTGATGGTGTGGTAACTTTAGGTGGCGTTAAACGTGGTAATCGTGAGATTACAATCGAATCTAAAGATGGTGAAGTTAAAAAATACCTGGTTCCATTGTCTAAACACATCCTTGTACAGGATAATGATTTTGTGAAAGCGGGTATGCCATTATCTGATGGATCAATTTCTCCTGCCGATATCTTATCAATTAAAGGCCCTGCAGCGGTTCAGGAATACCTAGTTAATGGTATTCAAGAGGTTTACCGTTTACAAGGTGTAAAAATTAATGATAAGCACTTCGAGGTAATTGTTCACCAGATGATGCAAAAAGTTCATATCGAGGATCCGGGAGATACCATTTTCTTAGAAAATAATGCTGTTGATCGTTGGGATTTTGCAGACGAGAATGACGACATGTACGACAAAAAAGTTGTTGAAGATGCAGGTGATTCTACCGAATTTAAACCAGGTCAAATTGTTTCATTACGTAAATTAAGAGATGAAAATTCTCAATTGAAACGTAAAGATTTAAAACAGATTACGGTTAGAGATGCAAGACCAGCAACTGCTAGTTCAATTCTGCAAGGTATTACCCGTGCATCATTGGGTACTAAATCGTTCATTTCTGCGGCTTCGTTCCAGGAAACTACGAAAGTACTAAATGAAGCTGCTATTGCAGGTAAACGCGATAATATGTTAGGTTTGAAAGAGAACGTGATCGTTGGTCACTTAATTCCTTCAGGTACTGGTGTACGTGGTTATGAACGCATTATTGTAGGTTCACAAGAAGAGTACGATAAATTATTGGCTTCTAAACAAGAAGAAGTAGAAGCATAATAGCTTATCTGATCAAATACTTTTAAACCCTTCAGGATTAATTTCTTGAAGGGTTTTTTCTTGTTAGTTTTTTGTAATCAACATTTAACAGGTGTACTATGTAAAAAGGGATTATATTTGAATTGTATATCATAATTTACTTTTGTATGAAGAGCTATTTTATCTTTTTAATACTTTGCCTATCTACTATAGTATCTTTTGCGCAAACCAAGCGTCCCAATATTATTTTTATACTATCTGATGACCATGCTTACCAGGCTATAAGTGCTTATGGAAATAAGTTAATTTCTACACCTAATATTGATCGAATTGCGAAATCGGGAGCTTTATTTAATAATTCGGTTGTAGCAAACTCCATTTGTGGACCAAGCAGGGCATCGTTGTTAACAGGACAGTACAGCCATAAAAATGGATATAGGGTTAATGATGGTGTTTTAGACACCAACCAGCGTTTTCTTCCTCAAGTATTAAGTGAAAATGGCTATCAAACGGCATGGATTGGTAAATGGCATTTGGGTAGTTTACCACAAGGTTTTGATTATTGGAATGTGATGCCAGTTCAGGGACATTATTTTAATCCGGATTTCATTAATCAAAAAAAAGATACAGTATTATTTCAGGGTTATGTAACGGATGTGATTACCCAACTTACCAAAAGTTATCTAGAGAAAAGAGATCAGGATAAACCTTTTTTTCTCGTTGTTGGAGAAAAAGCAACCCATAGGGAATGGCTTCCGGATTTACAGGACCTTGGAGTGTATGATTCAATTTCGTTTCCTTTGCCCAGTACATTTTATGACAATTATAATGGGAGAACAGCTGCAGCTAAACAGTTGATGAGTATAGGAGAAGTCATGACGCTTAAAACAGATCTAAAAATTAACCAACCTTTTGGAGAAAATACAAGCCAGGCCAATCAACCAATAAAAACAGCGGTTAAGAGGAAGGAAATTGAGGAATCTATCATGAGATATTACCAACAGGGTGAATATGCAAGAATGGATAGTAATCAGAGCAGTGCTTATCGCAATTATTATAATAAGATTGCTAAAGAATTTGAAAAGCTGAATTTATCTGGAAATGAACTTAAGGAATGGAAATTTCAGCGTTACATGAAAGATTATTATGCTACTGCAAAATCATTAGATCGAAATATTGGTGAGATTCTAGATTATCTGGACCGGGAGGGACTGGCAGAAAATACGATTGTTATCTATGCTTCTGACCAAGGTTTCTACCTTGGGGAACACGGATGGTTTGATAAGCGATTTATGTACGAAGAATCCCTTAAAACGCCTTTTGTGATTCGCATGCCTCAATTACCTATGCTAAAGGATAAAAAGCTTGATCAGATTATTTCGAACGTGGATTGGGCTCCAACCATTCTTGACATAGCAGGTATTTCAAAGCCAGGTTTTATGCAGGGAAAATCTTTTTTGCCTGTGCTTAAAAAACCAAATATTGAGAATTGGAACAAAGAAGGGGCATATTATCATTATTATGAATACCCTGGGCCTCATTATGTATCACCACATTTTGGTATCAGAACAGATAACTTTGTGTTAATAAGATTTTACAAAGGCGTTGAGGCCTGGGAGTTATATGACTTGAAAAATGATCCTAGTGAATTGAATAATCTTATTGAAGATAAAAAGTATACCGCTGTAAAGAATGAACTCAAAAGGAAGTTAAAATCGCTTATTCTGACTAATGAGGATGCAGAAGCTTTAGAAGTTTTTAATAAATCTTTGTAAGCATTGTCATACCACTACTTACAGAGTTCGGACTTTTAAAGCATTTTTTTAAAACTCTTCTATAAAGATGACTGTTTACTCCATTCATAACCGAAGATTTTTTACTTTTGAATATCATGGAAGAACAACATAACGAGAACCAATTAAATATAGAACTATCTGAGGAGATAGCAGAAGGAATTTTTTCTAATCTAGCCATTATAACGCATTCCAATACCGAATTTGTATTGGATTTTATCCGGGTTATGCCAGGTGTGCCCAAGGCTAAGGTGAAATCAAGGATTATTTTAACACCGGAACACGCTAAGCGTTTATTGTCTGCTCTGGAGGATAATATTCATAAATACGAGACGGCGAATGGCCGCATAAAAACACACGAAGAACCTCCTTTTCCGATGGGCTTTGGCGGGCCAACCGCACAAGCTTAATTGGTTTTAAAAATTTTTGAACAAAGAATATATACTATATTAGTGTGCATTGTGTTATAACCATATCATATAAGAATGAAAAAAATTTTATTAAGCTTATTACTTTCTACACCTATTTGGGTATTCGGGCAAGGTTTCCAGGTTAATTTACAAGGGCAAAAACAAATTGGTATGGCTGGCGCCGGTTCTGCTTTAGCGATGGATGAGGCATCGGTGTTTTTTAATCCGGGTGCAGTAACTTTCTTAGAAAAAAACTCTGTATCAGCTGGAGTCAATCCTTTGTTTTTTAAGTCGGCTTTTAAGCTGAGTGGATCAAACATTACCGAAAATGTAAAAAATAAAATAGCACCTCCTTTCGAATTTTATGCTGTCTGGGGACCGAAATCACAAAAATGGAAATTAGGTTTAGGGGTATACACGCCATTTGGTGGTTTGGTAGACTGGGGAGACAATTGGTCGGGCAAGTATGCTTTGACTTCTTTAAGCTTGAAGGCAATCTATTTCCAACCTACCTTGAGTGTAAAAATTACAGATAGAATTGGAATCGGGGCAGGTTTTGTTTATAACCATGGAGATGTAAATCTTCAGAGAGCGTTGCCGGTAAACTTTCCTGACGGCCATTCCGGTAAAGCAACTTTGGATGGAACGGGTAAAGGATATGGCTGGAATGCAGGTATCTATATCAACACTTTGAGCAATATTACTTTTGCTGTTGTACATAAATCTAAAGTAGTAACCAAATTGGATGGCGGTACCGCCGAATTCGATGTGCCAAACTCACTAAAGTCATCTTTCCCTACTGGAAATACATTTAATGCAGAACTTCCTTTACCTGCAACAACAACCTTGGGCATCGGAATTCCTTTATCAACATCTACTAAACTGGCTTTCGACGCAAACTGGGTACAGTGGCATGTTTATCAGGAGTTAGCCTTTGATTACATCACTAATACTCCTGCACTTGCGGATACTAAGTCAGCTCGTCATTATCGCGATGGTTCTTCATTTAAAATGGGAATCAATCATCAGGCAAATGATAAACTGGCATTAAGAGCCGGAATTGGCTATGCTTTCTCACCGGTTCAAGATGGATACGTTACCCCGGAAGCACCGGATGCTGATCGATATATTTTAAGTGCTGGTTTAGGGTATGCCCCAACAAGCCATTTTGAAGTTAATGCATCTTTCTTTTTCGAGGATGTTAAATCACGCAAACAAAAAAATATCGAAACAGGCTTAGATGGTACTTTTAGAACTTTGGTTTACGCACCGGGTCTTTCATTAACTTATAAATGGTAGGAGAATCAAAGATGAAAAAATATATATTAAATGGTTTTGTTGTAGCTGCCTTACTTTTTGCCGCATCTTGTAAGCCGGAAATCGAGTCGCCAGCAAGTACAACTGCCGGACAGGCAAATTTTAGCAAGTATATTGCTGTAGGTAATTCTTTGACATCGGGATATGCTGATGGAGGGTTATATCTGGAAGGGCAAAAAGTTGCATACCCCAACTTGATTGCTGAAAAAATGGCAACTGTAGGTGGAGGAAGTTTTACTTCTCCATTTTTTACAGATGCCCAAGCTAATGGATCGGGTTATCTTTCATTGACTGCTTTGGTAAATGGAACACCAACCATAGCACCGGTTGCAGGAAATGCTTTTCGCCCGGGATCAACTACTTTTTTAACAAAATATACTGGCGAGGTTCAGAACTTAGGTATACCGGGCATGCGGGTTGATTTAGCTTTTGCCGCTCCTTATGGTGCAGCAAACCAGTACATGGAAAGATTATTAACTGATGCACAAGTTGGAACAGTAAGTTATTTTCAATTTATTCAAGGTAGAAATCATACGTTTTTCTCTCTTTGGCTAGGAAATAATGATGCTTTAGGTTATGCTACTAATGGTGGTGTAACAACGGATGCAACCAATGTTTTAACCGATAAATCTACATTCTCATTATTATATTCTAATTTGGTAAATACTTTGACTGCAGGAGGCCAAAAAGGAATTGTGGCTACAATCCCGGATGTTACGGCAATACCATATTTCAATACAGTTACAGCTTCTGCGCTTTTAGCTGCCGCAAAAGCATCTAATCCTGCTGCTGCTGCTGCAATATTTATCCAAACGGGTACCGGTGCTGTAAGAATTGCAACAAATGAAGATCTCATTCGATTGCCTTTTCAATCTGCAGGGTTGTTTGGTGTGCCCAACGCTTCGGGTATTCCTTATGGTTTACATCCATTAAATCCAATTGCCAATAACTGGGTGTTGGATAAAGATGAGGTATTGAAGGTTAAAGATTATGTAAACAGCTATAATTCTTCAATTAAATCATTGGCCAATGGCAAGGGATTAGCAATAGCTGATGTCTATAATTATTTAAACCAGGTTAAAACAGGTATAATGGTCAACGGAGTTGGAATTAATTCTTCATTCATTACAGGAGGTGCGTTTTCTTTGGATGGTGTGCATTTAACCCCACGTGGAAACGCCCTGATCGCAAATTTATTTGTCGATGCCATTAATACTAAATATGGCTCAACAATTCCTGTTGTAGATGTATCTCAATACAGGGGGATTAAATTTCCGAACTAGATTTTAATTCATAACTTAAAAAGTCTGCCGTTTGGCAGGCTTTTTTTGTTTTTGGACGAATTGGAGTAACTCTTTAAAAATTAAGAAGCGGCAAATTGACCGGATTTTTATCAAACTATATTTTGGCTTCGATAAATTGAATAATCTCCTTTAAGTCGTTAGGTTCAAACCAGTTTATTTCCTGATCTTTTCTGAACCAGGTTAACTGGCGTTTGGCAAAGCGGCGGGTATTTTGTTTTATAGCCGAAACCGCATCTTCAAAAGCTATTTTATTATCCAGATAGTCAAATAGCTCGCTATAGCCAACCGTATTTAATGCATTGTAGCTTCGATAGGGCAGAAGGGATTTTACTTCATCTAACAATCCATTTTCCATCATCTTATCCACTCTATTATTAATTCGATTATAAAGAAGCGCTCTATCTGTGTTCAAACCAATTTTTATAATGTTAAATGGTCTTTCTTTTTTTGTTGCAGATTGCATAGAAGAAAGTTTTTGGCCTGTGGAAAGAAAAACTTCCAGCCCCCGAATCATTCTTTGCGGGTTATTTTGATCTACTTTGGCAAAATATTCGGGATCTAATTCAGATAATTGTTTTTGGATGGATTGTAAACCTTCTTTCTCAAATTGCGTATTTAATTTTTCCCTGATGGCTAAATCAATTTCAGGCATTTCATCCAGGCCATTTAATACCGCATTTACATATAAGCCAGAGCCACCAACCATAATAGCAATTTGATGAGTGGAAAATATTTCCTCCAGTATTTTCAAAGCTTCTACTTCAAAATCGCCTGTGCTGAATAACTGTGTTACTGAGTGTGAATTAATGAAATGATGTTTTGCTACAGCAAGTTCATTTATATCAGGTTTAGCCGTTCCGATTTCCATCTCTTTAAAAAACTGTCTGGAATCAGCAGAAATGATTTCTGTATTAAAATGCTGAGCTAGTTGAATGGCCAAAGCCGTTTTACCAATTGCAGTAGGGCCAACGATCGATATTAAGGTTTTATGATAAGGTTTAGGTTTTAGGGTATAAGGCATAAGGTCTGTATAAAATAAAAGCTGTCACCTGGACAGCTTTTTTATTATTTGGGTATTGATCTGATCAATTAATAATCATCTTTTTGATTATCATCTTCATAACCTTCATTGTCTGAAAATTCATCGCCAAATTCATCATCATCTTCTGTTTCATCTTCCTCATCTCTTTCTTCTTCGTTGATGCCCATTTCACCCATGGCTTCTAACTCATCGGTATCTTCTGGTACAAAATTCATTTCATTTAAGAAATCAAATTCGTTTGCTGAAACAACCGCAACTCTGGGATCAACGGCTTGAGGACTATTTTGCTCCATAATTTTCGGAGCTTCGCCAGTACTTTTCGCTAAAAACGGATATTCAATATTTGGATCAGCATCTAAAATAATCTTGACTAATTCTACATGAAAATCGTAAGGGCGGTCAAAATTATAAGTGTAATAAAATTTTTGATGAGGATCTTCTATAAAGCCACTCAATTTAGAGTTGCCCATTAAAACTACTCTATCCTTTTTACGTTCATTTGGCAAATAAGCTATTTCGTCACCTTTTAACCAATTATCAGTACTTACATAGAATGATGAAGACTTTTCTGCATTGTAACCGGTTGATTTATGAATGGCCTTGTGCAGGTCTTCAAATGTCTGGTTTGATTTAATGTCGATCTCTCTCACAACATCATCAAAATCTTCGAAAGTAATTCTAAATTTATAAATAGCCATCATTGTATTTTAGAACCGTAAAAATAAAGTTAATTTATATTAACACAAACAAGAAATGCCACAAATAGGAGCGTAATTCATTGTTTTGTTAATAAATTACTTATTAACAGGATTTAATCCCATTTGTTTTGCCTGATTAAGCATAAAATTAAACGCTTCATCATAATCATTTGTTATCTCTCCTTCTAAAATTGCTTCTTTAATGGCGTTTTTAATTATTCCCACTTCTCTTCCTGCATCTAAACCGAAGGTCTCCATGATATCATTGCCAGAAATAGGAGGTTGCCAGTTGCGGATCTTATCCCGTTCTTCAACATCCTTAAGCTTTTGCTTAACCAGTTCGAAATTGTTTCTATATTTTGTTTTTTTATATTCGTTTTTAGTGGTTACATCCGCATTACACAGCAACATTAAGCTTTCAATTTCTTCTCCAGCATCAAAAAGTAATCTTCTAACGGCAGAATCGGTAACAATATCCTGGGCCAAAACAATTGGCCTTAAATGAAGTTGAACAAGTTTCTGAACAAACTTCATTTTCTCATTAAGCGGTAATTTAAGCTGGGCAAAGATTTTTGGAACCATTCTGGCACCTTTATCTTCATGGCCGTGGAATGTCCAGCCATGACCTTCTTCAAAACGTTTGGTTGCAGGTTTGGCAATGTCATGTAAAATTGCTGCCCAACGCAACCATAAATCATCTGTGTGTCCACAAATATTATCCAAAACCTCTAGAGTATGATAGAAATTATCTTTATGGCCTTTTCCCTTAATAATATCAACCCCATAAAGTTGAGCCATTTGAGGGAAAATAATATGAAGCAAGCCAGTATCAAAAAGATGCTTAAAGCCAATAGATGGTTTTGATGATAAAATGATCTTATTCATCTCATCTGTTATTCTTTCTTTTGATACGATGCTTATGCGCTGTTTTTGTGCTTTTATTGCTTTTATTGCATTGGCGTCAATATCAAAATTAAGTTGGGAGGCAAAGCGGATTGCCCGCATCATTCGCAAAGGATCATCAGAAAAAGTAATTTCAGGATCAAGAGGAGTGCGAATGAGTTTATTTTCCAAATCTTGAATGCCACCGAAAGGATCAAGTAATTCTCCAAAATGATCTGCATTTAAATTAATGGCCAAAGCATTTATCGTAAAATCCCTGCGGAGCTGGTCGTCTTTTAAGGTTCCATCTTCAACAATGGGTTTACGGGAATCGGATCGGTAAGATTCTTTTCTGGCGCCAACAAACTCTATTTCTAAATCCTGGTATTTAATGTTAGCTGTGCCGAAGTTTTTAAAGATGGCCACCTTGGTGCCTAATTTTTTTCCAACCGCTTCAGCATAATTTATTCCGCTGCCCACTACAACCACATCAATATCCTTGGATGGACGATTTAAAAACAGATCGCGAACAAAACCACCAATCACATAAGCTTCAGTTTGGTTTTTATCAGCAATGGCAGATAAGGTTTTAAAAATTACCCCTAAATCTCCTGAAGGGGACTTATCCTTTCCATTTTCTAATATTGATTTTCTTAAAAAGAGTATATCTTCCAAAGAAAACTTTCCACTCGCATCGCTTAAATTAGCCGTCATAATCATTAGCCCACATTATTATGCGAAATTAATAAAAACAGCGTACAATATAGCCCCTTTAGGGATTTGGGATATAAAAACATTGGGTACTTATCATCTTTTGAAGTGATAAAGCCTCTTAGAAGCTGTCTAAATTTTCTTTTTATTTGTCAACGGAAGCAATTTACTTCCTGAAAATAATATAAATGATGTTATACCGGGCATATACCACATAAAGAAATTTTTACGCTCTTTCGTTCATATGCTGTGCCCAGGTACTATCGCCACATCTGGCTTTTAAACAGGCATGGTCTATTTTAGGCAGGCAAGAGCCTAAGCATTTGACTTTAATAAAAAACGACGAAGCCCTCTCGAAGACCATAAAAAAATATAAATTCTGCTGAGAAAATAGCGAGCCGGCAGTTTATTAATCATTTGTATATATTTTATGGTATTAATGAGCTCGTCATAGCCTCGGTTTGTTTCTTTTGCTGCCAAAGAAAAAGCCTCAGCGGCTGGCGGAATAAAAAATACTGTTTTACTTTAATATACACCAAGGAGGTTCATCATACACATTACACTTAATTGAGGTTTGTAGGCACTTTATGTATGCTTGGATTTATCATCGTAAATACAATTTATTTTGGCAGTTAATAACAGCGCAGCCTCAGATAGAGGTCTTGATGGATGTCATTTATTTTTTTTACCGAAATGTCTTGGATAATAAGATAATGTCGTCATAAAATATTGTTGCAATACATTTCGTGTACCAATTGTAAAACTGTTTCCGATGCTTTCGTTCACTACACTGTTATTTTGTCGCAAAAGGTCGAGTGCGGAAAATTTAAGTTCCAGGTTATTGCCCTTCAAGAAACGGTACATTGCACTTGCATTCCAAATCGTGAAATCAATGTTTTGGCTCCCCATTGCACTACTCCTGTTAAATGTGATGTTGCTTCCCAAAGAGAGCCTTTTGGTAGGATCGTAATTCACACTTAGTCTGCTAGCTGTGTTAGCACCGTTATATTTGGTTTCCAGTGTTCGCTGTACAGATCTATAGGTAGAATAAGACTGCTTTCCTTCAACTGTCAGATAGCCCCCCCGGGTATAAATCGCGCTAAGGGAAAAAGTCGTGTTCAGGTTATCGGAATGCGCGAAAATATTATTGATGTAAAGTGGAACATTGGCCCATCCAATATTTGGAACGAAACTAAGCTGTAGCCCGGAGCTCTTCATTTTGAACGCTTTTTTCACGTTTCCCGAGATATTCAGATATTGGTAGTCATCGGCGTTTGCCCTAAAAATGGTTCTCCTATTTTGGTTGTCGATCAACACACTGTCCACAATGGCATCGTCAATCTGCCCAGCATTAATGCTTGCACTATAGTTCAGGATATTGACAGTAGATTGATCATTATGGTCAAAGATCAACGAGAGCTCCCTATTGAATGCTTCTTTTAGATTTGCGTTACCCCTTTTCAAATTATACATATTGGTGCTATCAGTCAATGGTGCCAGTTCATTGAGGCCTGGTATGCGGACGGAAGTTTTGTAGGCGAGGGTATAGCTTCTTTTATATTCGCCATACACTTCCACATTGTAGGAAATGTTTGCCTCGGGAATAAATCTATTGTAATTGAGATCTAGGTTCTGAAAATCCTTTTCAGACCTGTTTAGCTGATGGATGAACAAATGTTTGGCAGAAACCCTTATCATCAGTTTCTTATTGTACCTATCCGAAAGATTGTTCATGATGGATTTGGTAAAACTAATTCCCGGTATTTCTTCCAGCATACGAATGTTAATGGCGTTGCTCAGATAGCCATTTTTCCGATAAGCGCCAATCGAGCTGTCGAAATCTTCGATAAGATCATGGCTGTTCTTTAGGTTAAGGTTTGTCTTGTTCGTAAGCGAAAAATTTATACCTGACAACTGCGCAGAACCGAAGATCAGTCTCCTCAAGTTGGGAAGCTCAAATTCAAGTTGCTGCGCCAGCTCAGTCATTTTGGTGTAATAGGTTCTATTATAGTCCATATTAGCTAATGGATCTAAAAATGACCTGAAGCTTGTAAGCTTTGCGAGATCGTTGTCGATATCGAAAATATTAATTGTATACCTTGCACTAAGCCCACTAACTCTTTGCCTACTTTTGAAAGGCATTCCATAGTTTACTGCAAAATCAAAGTTCTTGCTTTTATGGTTATTGCGCTCGATGGAACTGTTTGTACTCGTAGTCGCATGCCGGGCATTCTCTGTCAGGAACATGATATCATCCTCAATAGTCCTATCAACCACCTTAATGGCCTGGCTAATGTTCAGATAATGCCCATTTTTTATCAGTTCATAACTACTGTCGAATTTTTGTGTTAGGTTCTGTGAAATGCCCCTGCTATTGCTTTTATCAAAAATCTGGCTGTTATTGTTTAGCGAGGTTGTTCTTTGGATGCTGGAGAGATCTTCAATATTTATATTCTGTAAGAAGTAGTTTGCCATTAATTGACTTTTGCTATAGTTGTTGGGCTTGTCAAAAAAATTATAAGTAAACTTTGCTCCGGCAGAAAACGGTCGGTTCATTCCGTTGATCCGAAAATTGGGCTGATAGTTTAGGTTTGTACCAATCCCTTTGAAAGTACTGTTTTCAATCAGTGCGTTGGCATCGTTGGCCAATTTATTGATGTTGTTGCCTGCTCCCAATATGGATAGTTGCATTTTTGAAGTGAAAAAACTCAGGCTTGCATCCCCTTCGAAGCGATTATCGGTTCCATACCCAGTGCCAACTTTCCCGAAATAACCAAAGTCCATTCCCTTCTTTAACTTAAAATTCATCTCCATCAGTGAGTCCAATGGTTTGTCGGGATTAAATGCCATAGTGTTGTATATCTGTACTTTTTGCAGCGCATTCTTGGGGATGTTCTGCAGGGCAATTTTTGCATCATTGCCGAAGAAGGGCTTTCCGTTGACGAGCACACTCTTTATTTCCGTACCATTAACCGTTATTTTCCCGTCTCCCCAAAGCGTTATATTATCGATCTTTCGCAGCATATCTTCAATCACGGCATTAGAATCCAGCTTAAAGGCGCCTGCATTGAATTCCAATGTATCGCCGTTCATTGTAATGGGTGGGATAGAAACCGTTACTTCCTGCAAAGTAACATCTGACTTGGACAGGACAAACGTTTTGAGATCAATAACATTGTCCTTTGCTGTCAGTGTGAAGGTTTTGTGTACCGGAGCATATCCTATATGGGTGATTTCTACTTTTAAGGGAACATTCAAAGGAAGGTTCTTAACAGAAAATTCACCATAATTATTAGTGAACTGAAAATTCAGCAAAGCATTGTCAGTAGTTTTATATACCGAGGCTGTTGCCGATTGTAGCGCATAATTGTTTATCGTGTCCATTGCCATGCCCCTTACTGACCCCGTTGGAACTATGCTTTTTTGCTGCGCCAGCAGATCTACAGTATATGTCATTGCTAGCAAAAGACTCATAACCAATGTCTTATAGGTATTTTTGTACATCAATATGAATTGTAAGGTATTACACAAAGTAAAGAACCATTTTTTTCTAAAAACCCATGGTATTGTTTCAGAACCAACGCCGGTGGACGGTATAATCTTACACATGCTGTCTAACTTTGCAATGCTCATATTCTGAAATATACATTAAAATATTTTTTGTTAATATTCATTTCCTTAAATGGCAATATTCATACTTTTTACCAATATTGGTCAGTCACAAGTTTTCACAGACCCATTTTCATAACATTTGCTTAGAAGGACTTTTATTTTTCGTTTAAATAAGTCAACTTCCGGGTTATATAGTTTTGGTTTCTTTGACACTACTATTAGGGCTTGTTTTTTAAATTCGTCTATGCGGCCTTGATTGAAATAAGATAATGCTAATAAATAGCTCGGTTTTATTAAATGGGGAACAGTCTGTTGAACGATTTTATAGCACTTCTGTGCGGCATCATACTGCCCGGAACTTTCATAGCAAAACCCCAAGGAGTAAAAAAAATCTTTATCAAAATATAACCGAGTTGCACGCTCTAGATAAGGGATTGCTTTTCTGTATTCACCACTTTCTATATAATAATTACCGATATCGTTTAAAAGGTCTCCATTTCTTAAAAGACAAACATTCATATTTTTAATTTCTTTGTCTGTAAATCCCCTATTTTCCATTTTCTTCCATGAAATATAGATATTAGCTTTTGAGACTAGTATATAAGTAAAGAAAACAAAAATGCCCATCAGACCTATTGGAAATAAAATGCCAACTTGTCTCGGACGAGGCTGTTCATTAGAGGAGGTAGGCAACAAGCCAATAGCCATCCAAAAATAAGCACTAATGGGAATGACCTGTAATGGATAAGAAGTTAGACCGGAAATCATTATCACACCGATGCCAGATAATAAAGATGCATGGTCAAGGCTTGTTCCATTGTTTTTTCTAAAATCATTAAAAATATAAAACACAATGAACAAAAATAGAATTAGGCCAATTAATCCCCGGTCAGAACAAATTTGCAAAAGGTCATTAAAGGCGAAATTAGTCTCACCAGCTAAATAATTATAAGTTTCATTATCGTTTCCACTCAGATATGATGCCTGGTAATGAAAATATTTTGACGAATAGCTGCTCACTCCATGGCCAAATGCAGGAGCCTCAGAGATCATGTTCGCAGTTGCTTTCCAAATCAATGTTCTTCCCAGTGCTGATTGTGGCCTGATGCCATACAATAAAAAAGCAGAAGGAACAGCAAGCAGTAAAAAAATTAAAATGGAATAGTTTATTTTTTTTCTGTACCGGTCATAACTCCTGACTACGTATAACAGGGTCAACAAACAGATGGACAATACCAGCCCGATAAATGCTGATCTTGACAACGATGCAATAATTATCATGACTGAGAAGCCTATAAGCATACATGACAAAATCGCCAGCGTTGTTTTTTTCTCCCGTATGAACTTTATTCCCCAGAAGACCAGGGACGCAGAAATAGCTGAAATGTATATGGCATAGGGACCCGGATTTGAAAACAAGCCAGTTATCGCCGGCTGATCGTGATTTCCCTGTGACAGTTTAAGGTATTGCGTAAACGCTATAGCTATTTGTATCGATAGCGCGATGACAGTGCAGCTAAAAACGACCTCGCTACCCCCCAAATTGAGGCCGGATGCTATACCTCTTACTATAAAATAAAGTGAGAAATAGGAGAAATCTGCTATTATATTTGATAAATTAATTCCAGGAATGAATATAAGGTGAACAACCGGCAGGATAACAAGGTAGCAGAATACCAGAATATCCAGCAGATTGAGCTGGAATATTGGTTGTCCTAGGGTCAGAAATCGCAACAATGCCAATCCGCCCATTAGAATGATGCTAAGATACAGGCAAATTTCCTTTGTAGTTACTAGACTGTCTTCAAAAAGATCACTCTTGACAAGACCAATACAATAAACAACTAATACTGCAGTGTATACCAAAACAATCTGTATGTTATTACCTGTTCTGGTCATTTTTTTTCTATCAATTGTGAATATATTTAATTCGGGTCTGATGTCGGTGAGATATTAGTAATCTCGCCAACACGATCTCGGATCAAAATGCCTATGGTTTGTTAATGAATTTTAAATATTTTTCCATCAGTTCGGGGAGATCCTCGTTAGGAATAAAAATATCTTCTATTTTGTCGCCATTGACCACAAACAGATAAGGTGAAAGGGTAGGTTCATTTGCAAATAGACGCACCTTGTTTATAACGGGAAAGTTCACGTTTAGCTCTTTCATCAAAAAATTTATTTCCCTTTGGTTATCATAATTACTCAGCACCACAATGTTTTTATATCTATTTAGTACGCCGAAGATTTTGATTATACATTCCTTACAGTTTTCTCTGAAAATTCTCACCACCAGTTTTTTTCTGTCGGCAGGTATATTTTTTTCGAGAAATAATGGTTTAATGCTGTCCCATCTAAATTCATTTCTCTCTAGGGCAAGATGGTGCAAAAACAGGTTCTGTGTTTTCTCAAATTGAAATTTTGTCTGGGAGAGTTCAACATTAAGGTCTTGTAAAGTTTGCTTGGCATTGCTTCTGATTGTAAAAATAATGATAACTAAACCCAAGCATAAAAGCAGTAAGAATAAAGTGCTATATTTTTTCATTTAACTTTAATTTAACGACAACAACATTATTTCCGTCTTTAGTAGATAATTTACTAGTTACAAGTTGTTTATAGAAAAAATTATCTGATTTCTGTCCGGATAACATTCTTAGGATATGACTCGGTTCATAAAAGGCATATAGAAACTTGCCATCAGAGTAAAATGGTGTAGGAGAATTTGCAAAATCCTTTTTGCCAAAATCAAGAATCTTTTTATCTTTTGTGGAAAAGATACCGCTATAGTTGTAGCTGCCCGGGCCAATGCATTCAAAATAAAATAGATCCGTATTTAATTTGATGATATTGCCTAAACCCTTAAAATATTCATTCTGTATAGCAGTGTTCAAAAAGTTTTTGGATCCCTTGATCGATTCTAGGTACTTATCCGTTATCTGATCTTTCAGTTTAATAGAAGCAAAGATACTCAGTGAATCGTTTTCTATTTTATAGATATCAAATATGTTAATGGCCGGAGAGAAATAGCTTTCTCTCGAAAAAGAGGTTGAAAACTTGTTAATCTCAAACGATTTGAACCCTAATTTATGTGGCAAGTAATTCGATTTATTAGATCCATTTAAATACTTTTTGATAAAGTGGTCTTCATTAGTACTTTCTCCATCCACATTGTTCCAGACATAGAACGAATTATCTGATTGGTAAACGAAATTCGCCGGGTTAACTATCTTCAGCTGTTCGTCCTCAAATTTTTTTTGGCTTAAAAAAGTGTAATTAGAAGTAGCATATTTACTGATTTTCAAATAGTTTAAGGTAACTAAGGTATCCCCCTTGACTGAAAAATCCCGGATATCATCTTTGATTTTAGCTTTTATTTTTGTTAAAAAGCGGCCAGAATTCATATCGAATATATTTATCGTACGGCCTGCAATATCTAAAATATAACATTTGTCCTTATTTATTAAAAATTTCGTTGGACGTGATAACAGGCTTTCCTCAGAACTCTCCAAGGGTATAAAATTTATAGTATCTGCGATAAACTTACTCAAGTCCATCAACTGGTCCTTATCAGGAACATCTACCTTGATTATAATTTTAGCTGTGTCGTTCAATTCCGTTGTCTCAGGAGAATTATTAAAACAGCCAGAAATGAGAAATGAAAGTGCTAATATAGAGATTGATAGTTTTTTCATCATTAAAGAGTATTATGTCAGATGGTTTGGTAATTACTAGTAAATGTATACGAGGTTCATGAAAAAATATTTTTATAAGGTGCCTATTGAAATAACCACCGCGAATAAGAAAATAAAAAGATAAAGAGCAAAGACTATGATCTAATCCTTGCTCTTTAATGTGATGCTGATCTAACAACTTATATCAGAGGTACATTCATCGTCGCCCATGATGCACACGTCACCATATATCGTCTGCCCATTTGGACAAGTCAATTGTCCACCAATTTTCCTTAGATTTTTGCTGCCGTTTTCGGTTTGCGCAGATGCGGAATTTAGACCAAGGGCATTGCTAAGATCGATTGACAGCGCTGCTACAAAGACACCAGCCCCTACAATTAGTTTAAGATAAGTTGCTTTTTTCATCATTAGTAAAATTTTAGAGTGAATTAAATTATTGTTCATACGTCCGTACATATGTTTTGTATAAAGTTATTGAAAGTATTTATAAAAACAAGATTTTTTTTAAATGCTTGTTTTGGTCAGCCAACGTTCGATCCGAGTAAGCTAATTTACTGTATGAACCTCAATTTAATAGGTTTTTTTGCAGAAAACTCCAGTAGATCAGAGTTCCCCAAAAAAATGCCATGAGGGATTCTCACGGCATTTTGTTCTGTTTGATCTTAGGGCAGATAGATTTGGCTAAGGCCAACTCGCGGGTCGAAAATTTTGCATTGAATATTAACTGCTGACGCGAGTTGATGGCCATCCCCTATGGACACTCAACACTTGGTGTACATGTAGTTGGGTCCGGGCTACCGATACAATAAGATCCTGATACCATTTGTCCACCAGGACATAGAAAACTTCCGCTAACTTCTTTCAAATACGGATAAGATTCAGTCTGTGCAGAAGCAGTATTGGTAATCCCAATTGCGCTGCCTAGATCCACAAGTAGTGCCGTAATAAAGATACAAGCACCTAAGATGACTTTAAAAAGGTTTGCTTTTTTCATCGTTGATAAGATTTTATCGTTAATTAATTTATTGTCCACACGTTCATACATATGGATTGCATAAAGTTATAAAAAGTATTTAGAAAAGCAAGCAAAATTCATTTGACGCCAGGTTGTTGTATTGATGCCATTTGCCACAATAATACAGGAAATTGCCCCAATAAATACCGATGTCTAGATGAGATTGAGGAAGCTTGATCTACTCAAACCCCAATACATTTTTTACATATAATGTGAAAGTGTTCAAACTGCAACGGTATATCCTGACTTCTTTTGTTATCAAGTTGGCTTATTGTGTTTAATTTGTCTTTAGTTTTAATTGAACTATAACGGGGTTGCTTTTTGTATTCTGAGTAAGAAAGTATTCCTCCATAATTTTACTATACTTTGGATTTTTATGTTTACTTTGCTTCATATATTCAAACATCGACAAAGATGAATAGCTGTTATACAAAAAACCGTCTTTATAGAGATGAAAGCCATAATAGTCGTAAATCACATCAGTGATTGGCAAAAAAGAAGACACCTGGTCTGGTTGAAGGTCTTGCATAGATAGCAAGGTGTTGTGTTTTAGGTCATATAGAAATGATTTTCTTCCGGCACCGACATTGAAAAGATTAAAAAACAAATGATTGCCCAGTTTATAGGTATTACCGATCTGATAATATTTGGAATTGTTAGCCCTTAGATAATCCATCTTCTTTCCCGAATAGATGGGATTTTGATTAAAATCGTGTGGTAAGGAATTTTTTTCCGGCAATACAATCCGGTAGGATAACGATAGTTTAGATGGCGTAATTTTGTAGATGTTCAGATCACCTGACCATCCATTGTAAAGCAGTTCATTTGTTTTTCCACAGTTAAAAATGTTATTGCTAAACCGGGGAAATAGGTCTTTGTTTTTTATCGCTTTTATATAGGGAAAATAATTGGCCACTGCAACCCCATCTTTGTTAAGCAGGACCAGCTCATACTCGTTACTTTCCTTCCCCTTGTTAATGGGTTGATTAAACTTGACGGTGGTCCCACTATCGCCTACGGTGTAGTTTGGGAAATAATAGGAGGCCTGGTTGGGTGTTAACGCTATTTTTTTTGACAACTTTCCACTTAAATCAAAGTCATAATAATATTTCGACGATCTGATCCGAATTAGCGGATTGTTATTTTCCTCTATTAGTTCAAAGCCATAAAAGCCGTCACTTTTATCATCAACCGGAATTTTTTTGGCATCTAGTTTGGTTCGGTATTTCCCATCCTTGTTAAAAACCAGAACTGATCTCGTATCGTAATCAAAGATGATATAGGTTTCCGCTGTGGTTTCTAGCTTGCTAATTCTTCCAAACAAACTTTCAGGGGTAGTTTCCAAGGGAATAAATGATACTTCACTAAAAATCTGCGAAACTGCTACGCCGCGGGCCTGGTCAGGGTCTATTCGCAGTGTAACGGCTTCCGAACTGTCTATTTTATTGTTCTGGGCCTGGATTTTTCCAGAGGCAACCAAGCAAATGCAAATAAAAATAACGTGTCTTTTTAACATATATATTAGTTTAATGATGGATAAGCATAATCTACAGACTTGACTTTATTTTTCGAGTTTTGGAAATGCCTATTTCGACATCACCAGAGAATGGAAAACTTAAATATTGAAGAAAAGTTGATCGACCTTCGGTTTCAGATGCTCTTTGCTTACTCGCAAATTGTGATTGGTGCGTAAGGTTCTGTACCTCTACTGTCTGAACCATTTTCTATTAGGGCATTAGAAGTATTAACCAGACAATTCGCATTTCCCAATGCTCACGAGCACTGCAGAAAAGATAACTATAGCTAAGATGAGTTTGAATAAGTTTCTTTTTTCATGCTGAAACGATTTTTACGCTAACCGATATATTGTCCACACGTTCATACATATGTTTGCATAAAGTTATGAAAAGTATTCAGAAGTCAATATTTATTTCAATTATATTATTGCAGTATAACTACTAAGGTTTTAATTTTTCTTGTTGCGGATAATTCTTCAAAGATGCTTTGGGGAAGTTTGGTAAACCGCAATCCACTTCAGCCACCATATAAACTGTTTGGTTCTTATATGATTGAGCTGAGCCTAAGAGTGTAACTACCACCAGACCTGGCGATTTTTTTCACATGTGAAAATGCGCTTATCTTTAAGTTCAACATCCGAAGTAAGTAGAAACAGCGCATTTGAAGGTATGTTTCTGAAGATTACAGTTGTACCTGTTGCCACTTGTGTCTGAAAAACCTTCCAACCATTCTGATCCCAATAATTCAGCTTATAGGTCTTTCCGGGTTCGATAAGGTGCTGTGGTGCCAAAAAAATCTTTGCCATAAATCCAATCTGGTCTATCGACACTGTCTTCCCAAAATCGAAACCCACCCAACCAGCATTGGTACTTGAAATGTAATCTGTCAAGGGATTTCCGTCGGCGACGAAATCCATATTTTTGATTTCATCTTTCGGGGCGCTTCCAAATATTTTACCTTTTATTACCTTACCGTCACTGTAAAATTGGAGCTCAGCAATTTTGCACTGACTTTCTTTTGCCGATATAAACCTGATATAGCGATACATCCGCCGATTTTTTATTTGATGCCTATTCCAGCCGGGCAAAGCCTTCATCTTGAATTCAAATACGTCTACGGCATCGGAAAAATCAATTTTGTTTGCCATTTGGAAGCGCCCACCTTTTGCAATATCTGTAAAATAATGTTCAGGCATGATCGGATATATCCTGTCACATGTTAGATCTTTTATCTTATGCAGGGTATCAGCTTTTAGCATACGCTGATTACCATCGTCGTCGATAATAAAGGGTAGCTTCACCGGGATAACTCCAGAAGCATCAAAATATGAGGCCATCACAACGATATTCTTTTCTACTTTGCTAAAAACCGCTTGCTGCTTAGCTATCCTGCTCCAGCAAAGTGGCCGCCATTCTTCGTTGTTGAATGCGGTTAGATAGGCAAAACGATTCTTTCCTACTGTATTTCCTAGGTCTACAACAATATTTGCAGTTGAGGTATACTCATCGGTAACATCTATCAAGTGGTTATTTTTAAAAAAATCGGGGATGACATCTTTTGGACCGGCAAGCTTCGCAAGGCTCGAATAGTTGGTTGTCATGTTGATCCGATAGACTTTGCCTGGTTTGGAATTGGGCTTATGGGGCTGCCCAGGGCTATCTTCTGCAGCCAGAAACGGGTGTGCCTTTCCCTTAACATCGAACACCACATTCCACTCATGACCTTGTGATCTATTTGCCCATTGCGGTGTAAGGTCAGAGGCAACCGGAATTCCCATTGCACGCATTACGTAAATCCCCAGATCGGTCATATCCCGGCAGACTCCAATCCTATAGTCAATAAGTGTTGATGAATGATAGTTAGGCAAAAATGAACTCCTATTGGATAAAATCCACCCTTCTTTGACAAGGACATTGTTAATGGCTATACATGCACTGATCGCATCTTTCTTAGCATTAGGCACAGAATCCAAAATATGCTCAAACCGTTCGTAAATTTCTTTTCGGTTATATGACGGTTTCTCGTTATTGATCCGAAAAGGCAGGATATATTTGCAAAATTGATCGAACGAGTTATCCCTGCTCCATGGTTTTTGCCAAGCATTGAAAGCAGCATCCATATTTGAAATAAATTGATTTGCGGTAATTTCTTCCAAATCATTCTTTGTGGTGAGGTTTTTTAAGTTAAAAACTCCATACCGTTCGTTAAAAGTTTTCATGATGTATTCACCATGCTCCAGGTCCCTTAGAATAAGCATCGGATAGTTCATATAATTATCAAGCTGTACGCCATTAACATAATGCCTGCCCTGAAGGCTGTTCAATAGGAAATAGGTTGCTTTTAATTTTAAACTATCGGCTTTGTTTTGTGAATAGTGTTCTACTATTTTCAAAAGCTCAGCCCTGTTTCCTTTAGCATTGGAGAGAACCTCCTCAAAGTCCCTAGGCAGTTTTTTCGAATTACAGGATAATACTATTAAAAGTACAATCGTGGAGAGCTGAGTTAACAATTTAGTTTTCATTCAAAAAAAATAGTTTTATAACTAAATATACAAATTTTACCTAGATTTATAATTATGAGACCAATGTCTTTATTTGTGATTTTGTTGTTTTTTATCATCAGTGGGTGTGGTTCGGGCGAAAGACCTTTTTATGAGGTTTCCTTGGACGGTGTATGGTCATTGGCCTTGGGCGATTCTACTGCTTATTCGAGACCCGATTTTGATGATACGAAATGGAGGAAAATAAAAGCAGGACATTCCCTAAATGATTTGGGCTATCCAAGTTATGACGGTTTTGTTTGGTACCGGTACAAAGTCATCATACCATCATCGATAAAGAAGGACAGGGACATCAAAAAACTTCAGTTTTTTCTGGGTACGATCAACGATATTGACGAAGTTTATCTAAATGGCTCTGTCATAGGAAGTAATGGAATAAATCAGGATAGTACATTTAACCGAACTGTATCTCAGTCCCATTTGACTCGTAAATATGAAATTAATATTTCGGATCACCTTATTAAATGGGACAGAGAAAACGTGTTGGCTATTCGTATTTTTGATTTTAATGGAGATGGCGGGATGAAGTCGATACCCCATTTGGTTACCTCTAAAGAGCGCTTTGCCGATCTTTACCAATTGCCCAGGGCATGGAAAATTATTTTGGGGGATTCCTTAGTCTATGCACAGACAAATTTTAATGATCAGAAATGGGCAAATATCCAAATTGGTAACAGTTGGGAAAGACAAGGCTTTGCGAACTATGATGGAATCAGCTGGTACAGAACAAGTTTTGATCTGTCTCTTTCACTAAAGAAACAAGCAGTGCAAAAAAGCGCAGATCTGCAGTTTTGGCTGGGTCAGATTGACGATAACGATCAGGTTTTTATTAACGGAAGATTGATCGGAGAAAACAACTGCGATACAACCACTAATGCAATTACCAATGATTTTTTAAAACTTAAAACTTTAGCGACCACTCCCAGGGTTTACAATTTGCAGGTGAACGATAAAGCTTTAAACTGGGGAGATAAGAATGTGATTGCTGTCAGGGTGGCAGATAAGGGCGGAGATGGCGGCCTTTACGACATGCCTTACATAAAGTTGGCAACTTCAAATGATAATATTTTTGTAGATCGTAGCAAATTATTTATGGTCAATTCAAATAATCTGCTGGACACTGTTTTTACCGTTTTTAATAAAGGTCTTAAATCTACGTTTAATGGGGTTTTGACGTATACCGCACTTGACATAGTATCTAAAAAGGTTTTGGTAGACGAAGAACGTCCGATAAAAATTGGAGCTAAAGAAAAACTGATTGTTCCGGTATCATTACCATACACCATTAACAAGGTTCTGATTACCATCCGAGTTGTAAGTAAAGATGAAAATGTTTTTTTGGACTCTTTTTTTGTGCCATTTGTGCTCAAATAGAAAATAAAAACAAGAATACATGATCACGACAATTTCCCTCAACCATTCCCTCCGCTGCTGAACTTCAACAAGAAGCCATCAGACTGTCAAGAACTTTGCAATGGCTACAGAACGCGAATGACTCAAAGTTTGTGTGTTTAGGCACTCACTAAAATTTAGACATCTGTGGTGCTACTTACGAATAAACTCAAACTGACCGCCGGGAGAAAGTTTCATAATGGTTGATGGCTTTTTTGCTGTTCTGTTTTCTTGTTCAAAATCAACAACATAATCGACAGAATCAATAATCGTCTGACTAATGTCATCGAAATTTTTAGGTGATGGCTCGCCACTGAGATTGGCCGATGTAGAAACGATTGGTTTGCGGAAACGTTGGATAAGGGGGCTGCAGAAATCATGTTTTACAATACGAATACCCACACTTCCATCCATATTGATTACATTTTGTGCTAAATTCTTTGCCCCTGAAAAAATGATGGTTAATGGATTTTCAGCATATTCTATTAAATCGTAAGCAACATCTGGAATTTCAGTAACATAGCTTTGAAGTTTGTTGTCAACATCCAAAAGAACAATCAGGCTTTTCTCTGCAGGACGGTTTTTTATCTTAAGCAACTTATCTACTGCATCAGGGTTCGTGGCATCACAGCCCAAGCCCCAAATGGTATCGGTGGGATAGAGGATTAGGCCTCCTGATTTTAGAACTTCCAAGGCCTTGTTGATTTCTTCTTTTAGCATGTGCAAAGTTAATCAGATATGTTAAATATGGTTAAATTAACATAATAAAGAAAGCTGAAGTGAAACATTCTTTATTTAGAATCGTTTTTAATAACAGGTTATTATATAAAACACAATACACAAAAATGAAAACAACACAAAGATTATTAATGCTTTTTATCGTTGTAATGGCATTCGCTTCATGTACAACACTTCGTACGGTTTCCGATTTTGATAAAAATATCGATTTCAGAGGTTACAAAACCTATAATTTTTATGATAAAGGGATAGCCCGGTTAAAATTAAATGACCTGGATAAGCGAAGAATGCTTTCTGCCATTGAATCTGAAATGCATGCAAAAGGTTTTATCAGGGCAGAAAAACCTGATTTATTGGTAAACTTGGTCGTGGTTGAAAGAGAGAGGAATGAGATGTATAATTATGGTTCCAGATACTACGGACATGGCTGGGGATACCCTTTTTGGGGGCTTGGAATGAATTATTATGTTAATCAATATAAGGAAGGTAAGATTATAATTGATTTCTTAGATCCAAAACAAAAAAAAATAATCTGGCATGGCCTCGGCGATGGATTTAACCTTGATAACTATAATAAGAGAGAAGAAAGAATGCGAGCTGGTGTGAAAGAAATATTGGCTCCATATCCGCCGAAAGTTTCTTAAAATAATCAGATATTTAAAATATCAAGATAACAATTCATCAATTGTTGAGTAACTAAGGGGCTGTCGAATTTTTGAACGAATTCCAGTCCTTTTTTTTTCATTTCTGATTGCTGGGCAGGTGAGCTTAAAATTTGGTTTATGGCTTCTGATAATCCATGAGCATCATTGGGAGAAACGTATAAACTATCTGGTCCGCCAGCCTCTTCCAGACATGAGCCTGTTGCGGCTACAACAGGAACTCCAGAGTATAGGGCTTCAATAATCGGAATCCCAAACCCTTCATAAAATGATGGGTAAACAAAAATACTCGCCATTTGATAAATACCTGGTAAATCGATGAGTGGAATATTTTTTAAAAAGATTATTCTACCTTTCAACCCAAGTTGTTCTATTTCTTTTTCTACAGTTTCGAAATAGGAGGTTTGTTTTCCAATAACAACCATCCTGTAATCCGGATCTATATATTGCAATGCCTGAACAATCAATTTAAGATTTTTTCGTTCCTCGATGGTTCCAACATTCAGGATATATTTATCCGGAAGTTTATAAGCTAGCCGGATCTTCTTTAATGTTTCTTCAGAAAAAGGGGCTTTAAAGTTATCGTCGCAGCTTTGATAAATGACCTCGATTTTTTCGGGATTTATACCGTAAAATTTTACAATATCAGCTTTTGTTTTTTCGCTGATTGCGATAATTTTATCTGCATTTTTGCAGGCATATTTGCTTTTAACCTCATACAATTTCCTATCTATGAATTTGTAATATTGAGGGAAATGAAGGAATATCAAATCGTGAATGGTAACCAGGGATTTAATTTTTGTGTATTGGATTCCATAAGGGATTTCATGACTTAATCCATGGTAAATCTGAACCTTATCTCTACTCAGATCTTTTAATATACCAAAGCTTCTCCACAAAAAACTGCCATTTTTAGGTAGCCTAAGTTTAATGTTTTCTTTTTCAAAAAAAGCATCCACCTGTCTGGCCGATTTAAATTTAGGCGAATAAACTAAATATTGATTTTCAGGAAACAGAAATGCTAAATGCTCAATCAGAGAACGGCTGTAATTACCTAACCTGGTTAAATTATTTGCTGCCCGTTTGCCATCGAAACCAATTTTCATATGAGAAAGGTTAAAGGTGTAAGGTTAAAGGTATAGGGTGTAAGGTTTATGGAGTGGACTAGCCTTACGCCTTAAACCTTATACCTTAAAACCATATTTATACTGCTACATTATTTTCTCTTAACGCATCATTAAGTGAAGTTTTCTTATCTGTACTTTCTTTTCGTTTGCCAATGATTAAAGCGCAGGGAACCTGGTAATCGCCAGCAGGGAATTTTTTAGTATAGCTACCTGGAATTACTACAGAACGGGTAGGAACAATGCCTTTATATTCAACCGGAGTGGGGCCTGTAACATCAATGATTTTGGTTGATGCTGTTAAAACAACATTTGCACCTAAAACTGCTTCTTTTTCAACCTTAACGCCCTCTACAACAATGGCTCTGGATCCGATGAAGCAATCGTCTTCAATAATCACCGGGGCAGCCTGAACAGGTTCTAAAACACCACCAATACCAACACCACCACTTAAATGAACGCGTTTGCCAATTTGAGCACATGAGCCTACAGTTGCCCAGGTATCAACCATTGTGCCCTCATCTACATAAGCGCCAATGTTTACGTATGACGGCATCATGATTACCCCTTTAGCTAAAAATGAGCCGTAGCGTGCACTTGCCATTGGAACAACACGAACGCCTGTTGCTTTGTAATCAATTTTTAAATCCATTTTATCGTGGTAAACAAAAGGACCGCTTTTAATCTCTTTCATTTCGCGAATAGGGAAATATAGGATTACGGCTTTTTTTACCCACTCATTAATGCCCCAGGAATTTAAAACGGGCTCTGCAACGCGTATTTCGCCTTTATCAAGCCCCATAACAACGGCTTCGATGGCTTCGCAATAATTGCTGTATTTTAAAAGGGTTCTATCTTCCCAGGCGGCTTCAATTAATTTCTTTAAATCTGAATACATGATGTTTTTAAATTTTACGCAAAATAAATCAATTTTATCTATAACTGACGATTTCCTTATGTAAATATTGTTGAAATTGTTTGATTGTTTTATTGTCGCCAAACTTATAATGAGCTATTTAAGTACAATAATTCTGCAACTTAGCAATATAGCAATTTAACAATTCATCAATTTTACCGTATTTTTGAATTTTATGACGGAGACAGAAAAACTTAGGATAGATAAATATTTGTGGGCCATCAGGTTATTCAAAACCCGGAGCCTGGCAACCGATGCATGTAAGGCCGGAAGGGTAAAACTGAAAGGACAAAACATAAAGCCATCTGCCATTGTAAAGGTTGGAGATGTTTACCAGGTATCAAAAGGAATAGAAAAGAAAATAATAGAAGTTGTAGAATTATCGTACAATAGAACGGATTCGCCTACAGCCTTAACAAAATATAAGGATTTAACGCCTGTTGAAGAAACGCATGTGTTTAAAAGCATGTTCCATTCGCCTGTTTTAAAACGCGAAAGAGGGGCCGGGCGACCAACCAAGAAAGATAGACGGGAAACCGATGATTTGATTGGTGGTTTTTTTGAAGAAGAATAAGGTTAGTCCTTAGTCGGAAGTCTTGAGTCTTGAGTAGACTTTTGGCTTAGGACTATGGACTGAAGACTAAAATATCTCATTCGATAGCTCATTATGGCAGTTTTGCCTAATCTCTCAATTAATTTATAATTGGCTACAGCTCCAACTGCGGCGCCTACAAAAGGTAACATTTGAGCAAGCTTAGCTAAATCTATATAGTCCCGGTATTGCTGCTGGAAAGTTAGCCAGTCAAATTCATCAATATTTGTTGGAAGTTGATGCGCTTTGTTATCCCAATCCTGCATTTTCATGAACACGTTTTTACTTTCCTCTTTGCTTGAAAATGCCAATTGAAAAATATGCAAAATATACAGCCGTTCACGATAATCTTTAACATCGTAACCATACATGGCTGCAATATCAAAAAGCATTTTCATTTTAATGCTTAACAGTAAAGGGAAATCGGCAAGGCTCATCAGAAATCCACCAGCACCAGTAATACCACCTTCGGCAGCACCGGTTTTTTTATAATTTTCTATCTTCTGTTTAATCAATGCCTCACGATGCATGAATGTTAAATCTGAAAGCGGTTTTGAGGTCGTAAATGTTGAGCCAAAAAGTACGGCTTTAACCATTTGTTTAATGGCTGTGGTTATCGCATTATGTACCTTGTCTGGGATATAACTGTTTATTTTTTGCTGTACTTTGTTAGTAACCTTACTGAATAGTGACGGTTTTTGTAAGGTTTTAAACTTCCAAAAATCCAGTTCGCTTTTTATCTTTTGTTCGTAAGTCATATCACCGTTTTCTTATTTAGATTTCATTAGAACATGTTTGTTTCAAGAATTAATATTCTATTCGCATGGGCGATGTTTCCCAAAGTTTAAATGCTTGCAGGGCCTCATCTCTTAACAATTGTAAAACTGGTAATGTTCTTTTTTCCATAGGCTTATCCAGTTCATCGTAGATAAATTTATCATCGAAACCGATTTTGCCAGCATCTGCCTTGGTATTTCCATAATAAATGGTTTCAATACGCGACCAATAAATTGCACCTAAACACATTGGACAAGGTTCGCAGCTGGTGTAAATTATGCAGCCGCTTAAATCAAAAGTATTCAATACTGTGCAGGCCAGCCTGATTGCTGAAACTTCAGCATGTGCAGTTGGATCGTTTGTTGATGTAACCTTGTTCGCAGATTGTGCAATCACTTTTCCATCTTTTACAATTACCGCTCCAAATGGCCCGCCAATACTTTCGCTTACATTTTGTACAGACAGCCTTATGGCCATGCGCATAAATTCTTCGTGTTGTTCGTTGTTCTCCATAAAAAGTATTCAGCATAAAAAATGCCCCAAATTTTTGAGGCATTCATGTGTTATATGTTAACAGCAAGATTATTTTTTTGTTTTGTTATAATCTTCGTTTAAGCCTTTAATTACTTCTGAAGTTACATCCAGACTTTCATCAGCAAATAAAATAGCACTGTTGCCTTTAGCATAAGTTAAAACCATTTTATAACCTTTTTCTTTAGCATATCCTTTCAGATAACCCGCTATCTTATCGTATAGTTTTTCGTTTTCTGCTGCCTGCTCATTTTGTAAAGCACCGCCAGCATTTTGCTGATAAGTTTGTAATTCCTGTTGTTTACGTGCTAAACGCTCTTCTGTCGTTTTGCGTTGATCGGCAGATAAGGTGCCTGCATTTTGTTGGTATTGAGCTACCTCCCTTTGAAAGGCCTGACCTTTTGCCTGGATATCTGACTGGGCACTTTTTGATTTACCTTCAAATTTTACTTTAAGGTCTTTGTAGTAATCGTATTTGGTTAATAACGAATCTGAATTTACAAATACAATTTTTTCGCGAGCAGAAATTGCTTCTGTACTATCTGTTTTTTTAGGTGTGGTGGCTGTTTTAGTTTCTTTGTTTTGACATGCAGAGAAAGCAGTAATTAATGCTGCAGTTGCCAATAAACCAAAGGTTTTAAAGGTTCTTTTTTCCATTATTATCTTTAATAAATTTTAGCAAACTTATGTAAAATTGCTATTATTCGCAATTTTATCGGTCTTTGATGTAAAACCATCCTTGTGGGGCAGGGAGCTAATAGTTAAGGCATTGCCGTAGCATGAGCTTGCCCGAAAGGATTCCCTTTGAAGCAGTGAAATGGATAATTGCCAAATTTTCAGAGGCTTTGCTTTTCTGATTATATTTAGTACCAGGGAAATAAGCAATCAATTATAAAACATTCATTAATCTCCGGTTTTTAAAGCTCGGTTTATGCTTTCTGCTTTAACCTTTTTCACAGCCTAAAACTTATCCACATATTCGGTTAAATGGGGGAAAATGCGTACTTTTGATACTTGTTGTTTTTAATTAAAATATGAGCGAAGAAAAAGATTTAAAATCAAATTATTCGGCAGATAATATACAGGTTTTAGAAGGTTTGGAAGCGGTGCGGAAGCGCCCTTCGATGTATATAGGCGATACTGGAGTAAAAGGTTTGCACCACTTGGTTTATGAGGTTGTAGATAACTCGATTGATGAAGCTTTAGCTGGTCATGCAGATACAATTTACGTATATATTTTACCCGATAACTCCATTAGGGTTGAGGATAACGGTCGTGGTATTCCAACTGGAATCAATACAAAAGAGAATAAATCGGCACTGGAAATCGTAATGACGGTTTTACATGCCGGTGGTAAATTTGATAAAGATACCTACAAAGTGTCTGGTGGTTTGCACGGTGTGGGGGTGAGTTGTGTTAACGCATTATCTACACATTTAAAGGCAGAAGTACACCGTGAAGGCAAAATCTGGATGCAGGAATATAACATCGGTAAACCATTATATGATGTTAAGGAAGTGGGTACAACGGATAAACGTGGTACTATTGTGACCTTTAGCCCGGATCCAACAATTTTTACCCAAACCACAGAGTACAAATATGATACTTTAGCTGGCCGCTTACGCGAGTTGGCTTTCTTGAATAAAGGCATTACTCTAACTTTAACGGATGAGCGCGAAACCATGGAGGATGGTTCATTCTTATCTGAAGTTTTCCATTCGGATGGCGGTTTAAAAGAGTTCGTTTCGTTTTTAGATGGAACACGGGCCTCTTTCTTACCTGAGCCAATCTATATTGATGGTATTAAGAATGGCGTGCCTGTTGAACTGGCTTTCCAATACAATGACAGCTACTCAGAAAATGTTCACTCGTATGTAAACAACATCAATACACACGAGGGCGGTACACACATTGCAGGTTTTCGTAGGGGTTTAACGCGTACGCTTAAGGCATATGCAGATAAATCCGGTTTGTTGAAGAACCTGAAAATGGAAATCACTGGTGATGACTTTAGAGAGGGTTTAACAGCAGTAGTTTCGGTAAAAGTGCAAGAACCTCAATTTGAGGGACAAACCAAAACCAAACTGGGTAACACGGAGGTTATGGGCGCTGTTGATATTGCTGTAGGTGAAGCATTAGGCATGTATTTGGAAGAAAATCCGAAAGAGGCTAAAATGATTGTCAACAAAGTGATTTTGGCAGCAACGGCTCGTGCAGCAGCTCGTAAAGCTCGTGAGATGGTTCAACGTAAGAGTGTTATGGGTGGTTCTGGCTTGCCAGGAAAGTTAGCCGATTGCTCGGATAGTGATCCTGAAAGATGTGAAATTTATCTGGTTGAGGGTGACTCTGCGGGTGGTACTGCCAAACAAGGTCGAGATCGTAACATTCAGGCAATTTTACCTTTGAAAGGTAAAATTCTGAATGTTGAGAAAGCTATGGAGCACAAGATTTACGAGAACGATGAGATCAAGAATATGTTTACGGCTATTGGTGTGAGTATCGGTACGCCCGAAGATGATAAAGCATTGAACTTAACAAAATTGCGTTATCATAAAATCGTAATCATGACAGATGCGGATATTGATGGTTCGCACATCACAACCTTGATTTTAACATTCTTCTATCGTTACATGAGGGCTTTAATCGAAGCTGGTTACGTTTATATCGCATCGCCACCACTTTATCAGGTTAAAAAAGGTAAGGATTTTGAATATTGCTGGAATGACGTACAACGTGATGCCGCTGTACAGCGTTTAAAAGGTGCAGGTAAAGAAGATAGTGTACACATCCAACGTTATAAAGGTTTGGGTGAGATGAACGCTGAACAACTTTGGGATACGACTCTAAATCCTGCTACACGTACCTTGTTACAGGCAACAATAGAAAGTGCTGCGGAATGTGATCATACTTTCTCGATGCTGATGGGCGATGAGGTTGCACCTCGTAGAGAGTTTATCGAGCGTAACGCGAAGTACGCGAAGATTGATGCTTAACCCCTAAATCCGCTAAAGGGAACTTTAATGCATAAATACAAACCCCTCAAGTTTTATAATTTGAGGGGTTTTTTGTTTTATTTGAACCATATAAGGCATTTCAGGATATTCAAGTTTATCGTCACCCTGTCCAGAATTGTTGGGATCAGGATCTAATTTAGAGAGATGCTGAAACAAGTTCAGCATGACGTGTGTTTTTTAAACAAGAAATTTGAACAGTTTCTAAGTTAAAATCTTAAAAGTTCTTTGTGCCTTGGTGATTCCGTTTATTTATGCATACCTATTAAAGACTGTATTGCTGATATTGATTAGTTTTGTATATTTCAATCCAGCTTTATATTTCTTAAATGCCTTATGCGGTTCAGTTTATTGGAAAATCAAGATTTGCTGTTTTAATTTCCTTTTTCTGATTTTTCTTTCAAAAATCTAAGGCCATCTTCAAAATCTTTCCCGATCATTTTATCCATAAATAAACCCATCCATTTATTTATCGCGCCTTTGTTTTCACCACTCATCGTCCAGGTTACTTTATTTCCACTGCCATCTGCCGCAATATCAAACCGGGTATTGGCAACGCTTTCCATTGGCTTAATAAATTTCAACTCAATATCAACCATTTTGTTTGCATCCACTTTTGTGATTTTCATTTGCCCTGTGCCTGTTTTGTCTCCAGTCCATTGATATAAATGTTCAGGTTGAGCAATGTTTCCGCTAACAGTAATTTTTGCAGATGGTTCCATTTTTGCCCATGGATTCCATTTAGTAAATTCATTAAAATCGGCAATGTTTTTGTAAATTACGCTATCAGGGGCATTGATAACTGCATTACGACTAACTGAATACGTTTTAGGCAGGAATAAACTTCCTCCGAAAATAATAATGGCCAGGATTATTATAATCCATAGTAAGACTTTTAAAAATTTCATGTTTGTTTGTTTTTGGGTTAATTAAAGTTAAGTATAAACAAATTGAAAGTAAAACTGTTTTTTATTGATTTTTTATGGTGATAAAAGGCTTGGATGAATTAAGTTTGAAATGCATTAAATCGGCAATAGATTGGGCTTTTTGCTTAATGAGCTCAGTATTTTCCCCTTCAAATAATTCATCAACTGTTTCGAAGAAAATGTTTTTCCAGGTTTCGAATTCTTCCTTTTGTAAAGATGTTTTATCATTTAATGCGAAATGAGTGAGCATTGGATTGCCTTTGTAAATCGCTTTTCCGAAAAGAATACTTTCCCAGAAATCATACATTTTTGGCAAATGGTGTGACCAATCAACTTTTGCAATAGCTGTGAATATTGGTCCGATCTTATCATTTAACTGAACTTTTTTGTAAAAAGTATCAACCAAAAGTATAATATCATTGCGGTTATTAATGTCCGTTTTCATGATGTAAACATTACTTATAAAGCGTTAAAGCCAATTTATCGTAATCGATTTTTGCTTTATATTTCATTAAAATATCACCACCAATAATGCTTATAATGGGGGGGTGACCAAATTGCTGATAAGTTTCGCTAACAGATTGCAGATCAAAGGCGACAGTTTCGTACCCTAAAATTTTGAGCTTGCCAATTTTTAGTTCTGGAATTGTAGCCTGGATAGTGGTAGTCGTGGTAAAGAGTGTAGCCGCATTTATCTCCTCAGATACTTTTAAGGTTTCAGAAAGATGTTCTTCAATTAAGGATTTATCAAATACACTTCTGGATGCACCTGTATCCAAAACGGCGTAATGTTTTTGCTTTAAAACAATAACTTCCACCAAAAGGTGGAAGCCATCATCTTGTAAGTTTATCAATTTTAAAGGGATAGAAATGGTTTTCATTTATTTCTTTTAATCTGTCATACTGAGGAACGAAGTATCTCATTCATCTTGCAAAGATTCGAATTTTTTTAGTGTCAATTTTGAATTTATGTTTAATTGTGCGGAGATCTAAGCCTTTCAATTGGTTCAGTTGAAAACTCAACCCGATTCGTTAATCCTTAGACACTACGCTTAACTCTAAGGATAGATTGGACAAGTTTCTCAAGCTTATTTTGTCATTCTGAATGCAATGAAGAATCTCTTTTGGGTATTCGATTTAGAGATCCTTCGTTCCTCAGGATGACAAAATTGTATTTTTCAAATGTTAGGATCTACCATTGACGTATTTATGTCATCAACTGTAAAAACAGTATTTTATTTATTCCACTAGCCACGGTGGTTGCTGAGCCACCAACCATGGAGTTGGATCTCAGAATGACAAAAACCCTTAAACTAATTTCATTTCAGCCAGTACATTATTCATATTTCTAACGGCATCAGCGCTTTTGTTGAAAGCCGTTTGTTCTTCTTCATTTAGTTTGAAATCGATGATTTTTTCCCAGCCATTACGACCGATAATTACCGGAACACCTAAGCAAATATCCTGCTGACCATATTCTCCTTCCAGGGAAACACAGCAGGTGAATAATTTTTTCTCATCACGCAAAATGGCCTCAACTAATGCCGCACCTGCGGCCCCTGGAGCATACCAGGCAGAAGTTCCGATTAATCCTGTCAAAGTAGCGCCACCAACCATGGTATCTGCGGCAACTTTATCCAGTGTAGCTTTATCTAATAAATTGCTGACAGGCAGACTTTGATAGGTAGCCAAACGGGTTAATGGAATCATGGTTGTATCACCATGTCCGCCAACTACAAAACCTTGTAAATCATTTGGATTGCAATTCAGTGCCTGAGATAAATAGAATTTGAAACGTGAACTATCCAAGGTTCCGCCCATACCAATGATGCGATTTTTTGGCAAACCTAAAGATTTCAGCGCCAAATAAGTCATGGTGTCCATTGGGTTACTGATAACAATAATAATAGCCTCGGGAGAGAATTTCAATATGTTTTCAGTTACACCTTTTACGATGCCGGCATTAATGCCGATCAGTTCTTCACGGGTCATGCCAGGTTTACGCGGCAAGCCTGAAGTAATTACAACAACATCCGACCCTGCTGTTTTGCTGTAATCGTTTGTTACCCCTGTAATTTTGGTGTCGAAACCTAAAAGTGTGGCGGTTTGCATCATATCAATGGCTTTACCTTTTGCAAAACCTTCTTTAATATCAAGAAGCACAAGTTCATTAGCTAATTCTTTACGTGCAATATTATCTGCACAAGTAGCGCCAACTGCGCCCGCACCTACAACTGTTACTTTCATATATTTTAATTTTTTGATTTTGCTTGTCGCCTAATAAGACAACTCAGCCATTAATTATTTAATTGAAATTAAAAATAAATATAGGGTTAAAAAATACTTTTCAAAACTTTATAATTTGCTGATGATTTACCAAGAAAGTTTAAAGCAGAAAGACCAAAATATATCATTAATCTATCTTCATTTTGTTACGAATTTTTTCGATTAATTTCCGAAACTGTTAAATTTTTAGTTTAATTATATTGGGTCGTGAAGACACCATAGCTTTTCGGAAGATTAAAATATTATTAGATTTTACAACCTGAAACATTTTTATATGAACTTACATTCCTTACCTGGTGAAAAAAAGGATTTCTATTATTTACTATATAGGAGACAGATAAGGACATTTAAGTATATCCTAAACATATTACCTGCATTTTTTAATAACACCATAAAATCTTCCGAACACTTGTGGTGGAGACAGGCATCAAGGCTGAAGCCGGGGTGTGTCTCCATGTACCTCAGGAATTTGTAAAACTATTTATCTGAGTTCGAAAGCAAAATAAGGGTTGTAGTCGCATGAGTAGTCTTCTCGTCATGCAGAAACAAGTTCAGTATCTTCCCTGCTATAAAGACCCAGATCCCGATACTCGGGACAGGGTGATGACCGCTTTATAGAAAGTATCAAATAGACCTTTCTAAGGTACATTACTAACTTAGGTTATTTAGTTATTTTTAAGCCTTTCTCGGCGAATATGAAAAACAGATTGGTGATATAATGCCATTAAAAATAAACGTCAATTTTCAAATTGAAAATTGACGTTTATTTGCTTTATCAAAAGGATCGTCGAAATTTAAATTTGTGTTTGTATAAGCCTATTTACTCGACCCTTGTCTCGGTACTTAAATTTAATGATTTTTTTTCTAAATACAAATTTAATAAAGCAATATTTCTAAGGCCAATCAATTATGTTCAGATATTGCTAATAATTCTTTTAAATAATTGCCCCAAATTGTTGGGTTAGAATGTGTTCCATGACCACTTGTTTTATCACTAATGGGGATTAAAATATATTTTCCATTCTTAACTTTTTTAATTTCTTGCTCCATTAACCCTAATTCGGGAGGGTTTACCTGGTCATCAGCAGAATTAACCGCAATTAATGGCGCTTTAATTTTTGATAAATGTGGTGCCGGATTATAATCTCTGGAAGAATCGAAAGCATAGATCAGGTTATTGGCATCTAATGAGGATAGATACCGGTTTAAAGTATTATCCATCATGATTTCGGCCTTTTCTCTGGTTGGAGCATTTTTTTGCCATTGTAAAGGGCTACTGACCATAAACATTAAGGATTGAATTGCACCAGACATGCCAAGTTTTGGTTGAACAGTATATTCTCCTCCTTTCCATTCGGGATCCATTTCTATTAATTTAATGGCCATTTTTCTTTGAATGCGATTTCTGCCTGCAATTTCGACAGGTAAACTGGCCAAAGGCATTAACGCATCCATAAAATCAGGGTAGGTATAACCCCAAACCCAAGTATGCATGCCTCCCATGGAAGTGCCCATTACCAATCGAAGATGATCTACTTTTAAGTATTCCGTTAACAATTTGTAATTGGCAAGAACCATATCGTCATAATTGTATTTTGGAAATTTCATTTTTAAAGCATCACTTGGCTTACTCGATTTTCCGTGGCCAATATCATCCGTAAGGATTATAAAGTATTTGTTGGCATCTAATAACTGACCAGAACCAAATAGATTGCCAGCAAATTGTTTACTTAGAAAATTATTTCCACTACCTGTGGTGCCGTGCATAATTAAAACAGCATTATTTACTTTTCCATCTTTACCTTTCGTTGGCTTTCCAATGGTGGTGTAATGAAGGCTTAGCTTATCCAGTGTTTCCCCACTTTTAAAGCCGAAATTTTTAATGATATAATCTCCTTCAACAGGTGTAGGGTAGTTTACCTGGCCAATTGTACTGTTCGTAAAAAAAACAAACAGCACACAAAATACATATAAATTTTTCATTGCTTATTAATTAAATTTTTCTAATAACCAGCTGCCATTCCATCTTTTCTGGATTCTGATGCACCAAAGTATACTTTTCTCTTAGCATCATACATGATGCCTTGATAACCACCATAATACCCTCCAAAACCTACTTTATGTCCAAAGTCAATTAATTTTCTGATTTCCTCGAAATCGAAACCGCTTTCAACTAAAATTTCGCCTTTACCTTCAGCGGGCTCTCCGGTAAAATCAGTTGAGCCGATGTGTTCAAATCTTGGTGCATCACCCGCTTCCTGTAAGTTCATGCCGAAATCAATGATATTCATTAATATCTGCACATGGCCTTGGGGTTGGAAATCTCCACCCATTACGCCAAAACTCATAAATGGTTTTCCCTCTTTAGTAACAAATGCTGGGATTATGGTATGGAAAGGCCTTTTTTGCGGGGCATAAGAATTGGCTCTGCCTTCTGTTAAATCAAAACATTCGCCTCTATCTTGTAACATAAAGCCCAATTGAGGTGGTACCATACCAGATCCCATTCCTCTATAATTGCTCTGAATCAAAGAAACCATATTACCATCTTTATCGGCTACGGTTAGGTAAACAGTACCACTATGGTTTTCTTTTCCGGCTTTAAACATGCCCGCCCGGGTTGGATTAATTAAAGATCTTCTTTCGGTAGCGTATTCTTTGGAAAGCAATTGTTTTACAGGAACATCTGAAAAAGCCATATCTGCATAATATTTGGCCCGGTCTTCAAAAACTAGCTTTTTGGCTTCATTAACGATATGTAAATGTTGGGCACTGCCAAAGGGGATTTTACTAAAATCATACCCTTCAATAATATTAAGCATCTGCAAGGTTGCTATTCCTTGTCCGTTCGGTGGCAATTCCCAAACATCGTAACCTCTATAGTTCGTGGAAACAGGTTCTATCCAATCAGAATGATGTGTGGCAAAATCTTCATAGCTCAAAAAACCGCCTTGTTGCTGGATAAATTTGGCTGTTATTTTAGCGATATCTCCTTTATAAAAAGCATTTCGACCATCTTTGGCTATTTTTTTATAGGTATTGGCTAGAAACTGATTTTTAATGATATCTCCTTTTTGAGGCAATTTACCATCTATGGTATAGGTTTCTTTAATATTTGGAAACCGTTTCATGTATGAAGCTATGGAAGTTTGAAGATAATAGGCTATAAGTTCGGTGGTTGGAAATCCTTCCTCAGCATATTTAATGCTTGGACTAAGAATATCATTCATAGTTAGGTTTCCAAATTTGTTATGCAACTCAAACCAACCATCAACACAGCCAGGAACAGAAACCGGTAGTGGACCACTGGAGGGAATGTGGGTTATCTTATTTTTTTTGAAATAATCCATGGTTAATGCTTTTGGCGATCGTCCGCTGGCATTTAAACCATATAGTTTTTGGGTTTTAGCATCCCATACTATAGCAAAAAGATCGCCTCCTATACCGCTGCCGGTTGGCTCCATTAAGCCCAGGGCAGCATCAACAGCAATTGCGGCATCTACGGCTGTACCACCTTTTTTAAGGATTTCTAATCCAATTTGGGTAGCAAGCGGTTGACTGGAGGCCACCATTCCGTGTTGGGCAATAACTTCAGATCTTGAGGCAAAATTTCTTCCGGTAAGCCTGTCTTGAGCAGTGGCACTGATTGCTATAAAAGACAGGGTAATTACAAATATATTTTTCATTGCATTTTATTAAAGTGTAATTAAAAAGCATCCCAAAACAATTTTGTTTCTGTTTTATCACCGCCTATTTTTGCAGCGGCATTGGTGTAATTTGTACCATTAAGCTGTTGCTCGTTCCCTGGGTATCTTAATCTGTTCGGGAAACCAGAAATGGCATTGACAGGCAATGGCATTTGGGGATAATCCAGTCTTCTCATTTCTAACCAAGCTTCGAAAGGGCGATTATATAAAGCTATCCATTTTTGAAACCCGATTTTTTGTTTCCAATCTCCTGTTGCAGTAGAATAAGCTACATCGGGTCTTGATAAGTAAGTGTCTGCGTCTGCATTCGTTCCTCCCCAGTAAATAATTGAGGCCCTGATGGCATTACTATAGTGCAATTCTGCTGTTCCTGTTACTGTATAACCACGTTCCTTAGCTTCTGCCCTGTAAAATTCCATCTCTACATAATCCATCAAAACATTTGGGGCATCGGGGGCAGCTACCCTGGCACTTGGTTTAGACATTTTAGCATAGTCGCTTCCAACACCAACTACACCACCTACATATTGACCAACGTTGTTTACTCCAAAAAAACCTGGTTTACGAGGATCGCTAAAATTATTCAATACATCCATCAAATCTTTTGCTGCAATAAAATCAGTACGGTTAGCCAATACCAATTGATCATATAGCGGGTTATTATTTGGTGTACTGCTGAAATATTTAATAAAAGCATCGCCTGTTGTAGAATTTATAGCATTTGGGTTCGCTTGTTCAAATGCAGCTTTTGCAGTGCTATTGTCAACATCAGCAATGGTCATCGCCATTCTGATTTGCAGGGAATTTGCAAATGAAATCCATTTAGAAACATTCCCTTGAAAAATGATGTCTTCCGACGGGGAAAAGCCTGCTGCATTAGGATTTAACTTAGCGATGTCTTGGGCAAGTCTGCGCATCAGGTCTTTATAAACCGTATTGGCATCATCATAAACAGGAAATAGATTGTTATAGTCCAATGCTTGGCTATAAGGAATATCTCCGAAAGTATTAACCAAAATATTATAACTATACACCTGCATAATGTCTATCATAGCCAATTGATTAGCCTTTTGTGCAGGATTTAAAGTTTCATCTTTTGAAACTATATTTGAACTTTCTTTTAGATCATTTAAAACATCTCTATACATCCTGGTCCACCAGGCAGTATTGATTGCTCTGGAGATATAATCGTATTGAGCTTCTTCCTGTATTACAGCTTGTGCCCAATGTTTAACAAAATGTCTGAAAATATTAACACTTACACTTGCAGAGGCTAAGCCATCAGACATGCTTTTTATGGCATTGGAAAATAAAGGGCCTGGTGGAATTTCGCTTGCTCTTTTAGTCTCTTCATTAAAACGGGTAATATCTTTAGTACAGGCACTTAAAAAAAGAGTAACTGATAATATTATAAATATTTTTTTCATGACGTTGAGGTTATAATTTCACTTTAACATTTAAACCAATTGTACGGGTGGTTGGATAAGATCCACTTTGATAGCCTTGTATATTGCCTGATGATAGGTTTTCTTCAGGATCAGCATAAGGCACATTTTTATGGATGAGCCATAGGTTTCGGCCAATAAGTGATAACTCGATGTCTTTTACAAACTTAAGCCTCGAAACCATTTTCTTTGGCAGGGCATAAGAGAAAGCGACTTCTCTTAACTTAACGTAGCTGGCATCGTAAACAAAATCTGATTGTGGTTGATAGTTAGAGGTATTCGATATTATGGTTACCCTTTGTGTATTGGGTTTACCATCGGCTGTTACCCCTTCTAATATGATTCCACCACCTTTTGAAACATCGTCACGTTTAGGATTCCCCAAATCGTTTGGCCCAACAGTTTCCGGAAGTATGCCTGAAGTAACGCCATAATACATATCTAAAGAGAAGAGTTCCCCACCTTTTCTAATATCAACCAAAAAACTTAACGATGCATTTTTATAACGGAAACTGTTGTGGATACCACCAACCCAATCCGGATTAACATTGCCCACAACATTAGAAGTTGTTGTAGTTAACTGGTATAATCCATTAGATTTGATTAATCTCTGTCCATTCAACATTTCGTAGGTAGTGGTTTGCAATTCTCCGTAAGGCTTACCAATAGAGGCATTTAAACTAACACCGCCTTGAAAAGAACCCAATTGTAAATTTTTGCTGTCGTTATAAAGTGATAATACCTTGTTTCTGTTACGGGTAAAGTTTATATTCATGTTCCATGAAAAATTGGATGTTTTTATTGGCGAACCATATAATGATAGTTCAATACCTTTATTCTCAATGTTGCCTGCATTGATAAACTTACTCGTATAACCGGTTGCAGTAGATACGGAAACCGGAATAATTTGATCTACTGTATTGGTATGATAGTAAGATGCATCAAATCCAAGCCGATGATTTAAAAAAGCGGCTTCTAACCCGATTTCTTTACTTGTTGTTCTTTCCGGCCTTAATTCACTATTATTTTTGGTATTGGGCAAAGAGAATAATAAAGTGCTTCCAAAAGGATTTGGTTTATCATACACATCTTTTATACTACCCCAGGCTGCATCGTTACCAACAGTTGCATAATTGGCTCTTATTTTACCGGATGATAGCCATTTTAGATTTTTTAGATGATGCGAAAATAAATAACTACCTGATATGGCATAGTAATTATAGGCATTGGCATCTTCGGGCAAAGTTGATGACTTATCTCTGCGCAAAGTCACATCTAATGATAAATACTCGTTATAACTTAGGGTAAGACCTCCAAAATAACCATCTACAGCTTTAGGTTGGTAAGATTCGATAGGGGCAGGTATTGTACCTTTTGAATTGGAAATAGCATAAAGATTTGGCACCACCAAACCACCAGAAGTAGTAGAAGATACAGATGATATGGTGTTTCTTCTAATATTTATCCCGAATAGTGCATTTAATTTTAGGTTTTCGGTTAAATCCCGATCTGCCGTAGCAAGAAAATCGTAGTTTATTTCGTTGTAATTTCTATCAAAACGGGAGTAAGAAGAAACCCCTGCACTACCAACAGCTATTCGCTCTTGCTGATCTTCACTGTAATTATCAACCGAGATGCGGCCCAATAAATTGAGCCAGTCTGTAGCTTTATAATTTAATGAAGCATTTCCAAATACACGATTTCTGGTATCATCCTGATAATTTTCATAAACCGTCCAGTAAATATTATTGCTAAACGCAGGTGTTAAATTGGTTAACAAAGTTGGGTCGGCCCAATTCCAGGTTACATTTTTTTTATTCCTGAAATAAGCGGCTTTTTGTTCCAGTATATCAATATTGGTTTGATTAAAATGGCGGAAATTACTGTTGATGTTTCGGCCACTATCATAACCTGTTCCATATCTGCCACTACCATCAACCCTGGAATAGTTTACCAAAGCACTTGCTGTTAAATTTTTAGTCAGGTTATAGCTTGAACTGAAATTTACGATATTTTTCAATACCCTGCTGTTTGGTAATACGCCTCGTTCGTCATTTCTGGAATAGCCTAGTTTAAATGAGCCCTTATCATTAACCAAGCCATCTACCATTATGGTGTTATTGGTAGAAATGGCTGTTTCATAAAAAGTTTCCGGACCATTTGTTGGGGCGATCCAGGGTTTGGGTTTTTGATAATTGGGAGAGCTTGGGTCAAAAGATTCCCAGTCATACACCATCAAATTTGAGTCGTAATGTGGGCCCCAAGAACGTGGTGCAAAGGTAGGTACAACTAAATCTTTAATTCCATCTCCACTGGCATCAAAATATAAAAATCCATCTTTATCCTGCACACTGGAACGCCCTGCACCATAATCTTGTTGGTACTTAACAAATGTTGATTTATCGATTTTACCCACAACAATCCCACTATTTATAGAAATTCCAAGTCCGGCATTTGGTTTTTTAGTGGTGATCATGATCACACCATTTGCTGCTCTTGAGCCATATAAAGCAGATGCTGCTGCGCCTTTTAAAACATTTATAGATAAAATATCATCAGGATTAATATCCGCCGCCGCATTCCCATAATCATAACCGCCTCCACCTGATTTCTGCGAAGCCGAATTATTATTAGAATTGTCTACTGGAACACCATCTACAACAAATAGTGCCTGATTATTACCTGTTAGAGATTTAGAACCCCTGATCACCACATTTACCGATCCGCCTATTGAATTTCCCTGGGTAATTTGTAAGCCTGATATTTTACCTGAAAGCCCACTGGCCACATTGCCAACCCTGGTTTTATTTACATCATCTCCACTAATTTGCTGTGCAGCATAAGGTAAAGTGTTTTTTTGTCGCTGGATACCAAAAGCTGTAACCACAACTTCTCCCAGTCGGTTTGTGGTAGGGATTAGGGCTACATTCAGCACGTTGCTAGTCGTTAATGTTATGGCTTGGGTATCAAAGCCAACATATACAAATTGTAAACTGTTATTTCCATCCGGAACTTTTATGGAATATTTGCCATTTCCATCGGTTTGTGTGCCTATTTTGGTATTTGAAATAATTACACTTACACCGGGTATGGGTGCCCCATCTTCCTTAGAGGTTACCGTTCCTGTTATGGTTCTTTCCTCAGCTTTTATCGCTGAAGTAACAGGCAATGGTTTAATTACCCTTTCTACAATGATGATCCTTTTGCTTTTTATCGTAAAGGTTAAGGGTAAACCAGATAAAGAACTATTTAAAGCTTCTTCGAGGGTTACATTGCTTACCTTAACGCTAACGGGCTTAATTTTGCTGATCACATTGCGATCGAAAAAGAAATCGTAGCCACTTTGTTGATGTATTTCTTTTAAAACCTCTTCTAATGGAGTATTGTTTTTATTAATGGTAATGCGCTGGGCAAAGCTGGCCCCACTTACTTGCATTAAAGTTGCTATAATAATTAATGCGGTTAATCGCATAGTTAGCAGGAGTTTACGGATACAAGAGGACTGTATACCCAGTTTTTTGGTACAATTTTTATACATTTGATAGTTTGGTTGTTGTAGAATGCAATTTGTTTAGAACCCAGAAAGCATTCTCTGATTTAGCAATAGATTAATTATAACTTAATGCCAAACTTAAACCAGGGGTGTTAGCGCATCTCTGGTTTTTAGCATTATAGGTTTGTACTTTTATTTTTTCACTATAATTCTCCTTCCTTCAATTTTAAAATGAACTTTTCCGGTTGATTCGATCATTTCCAAAACAGCAGAAATGTTATTTTTTCTTGAAACCCAGCCACCTGGCTGCATATCAATTGGAATATTGTCTTCATAAACAATATCTACATCATACCACCTTGCAATGCTGCGCATGGTTGTTTTGAAATCTTTATTTTTGAAAATAAAATCTCCGTTTTTCCAGGCCATAACCTCATCTATATCAATAGGAGATATGTTTATTTTATGACCCGAAAAAGAAGCCTGTTCGCCAGGTTTAATTATTGCGGATGGCAAATTATTGCTTTTTTGAGTTGAAGAAACCTTTACAGATCCCTCGAGCAATGTGGTCTCTATAGTAGGTTCATCAGTATAGCTGTTTACGTTGAAATGAGTGCCTAAAACTTCTATAACCTGTTTACCCGTTACCACCCTAAACGGAACATTTTTATTGTGTGTCACTTCAAAATAAGCTTCACCATTAAGTTCTACTCTGCGCTCTTTAGCTGAGGAAAAACTGACTGGGTATTTTAATGTTGTTGCAGCATTTAACCAAACCTTTGTTCCATCTGGTAGGCGGAGCTGATATTGACCACCTTTAGGAATTTCTATTTTGTTATATTGGGTATTAGTGAGTTTTTGGGTATTATTTTCTTTTGCCTGGTAAATTAACTGACCATCATTTGTCTTCGTGATTTCGACATTTTGTTCAAAAGCTAAAGCACCATCATCAGCATCGGTTAGAGCAATACGTTTGCCATTAGCAAGTGTTAAATATGCTTTATTGCTCCCAGGAGCAATATCTTTCGTGTACACTTCGGCACTTTTTGTTGTCTGACTCTTTTTATAGGGATATAGATAAAAGGTAAGGCCAGATGCAATTAAAAGCATGGCTGCTATTGCATATTTTTTATAATCAATCTGAAGTCTGGATTTTTTATTGCCAGCTTTTTCCGTTATGGTGTTCTGGATTTTTTGTAGTAGAGCAACATCTTCAGGGTCATCTGAAAAAAACAGATCAGGCTGCATTTTTTTTTCTACTTCATTAGTTAAAACAAAATCTAATTCTTGCTCGTATTTGCCCGCCTTAAGCAGCTCGATTACTGCATTAAGTTCCCTTTCATTACATTGATTGTTGATGTATTTACTAAATAGGTATAAAATTTCGCTATCCAATTTCTGCTTTTATAACCTAATACAAATGGCGGAAATAAAACAACTACTGTAAAATGAAATTAATTTAAAAAAAAGCTAAAAATTAGCATTGCGGTATTTCTAAGGGACAAAAATTTTCTGATGGATTTTAGTGCCTTTACCATTTGATTGTTAATGGTGCTTTCGGCAATGCCTAATTCCAAAGATACTTGCTTGTAACTAAGACCGCCTAAACGGCATTTTACAAATACCTCTCGGCATTGGGTGGGGAGGCTATTGATGGCTTCCTTAAATAGGGTATCACTTTCGTTATAATTAACGGTTAATTCTGTTGTATGCTCTTCGGTAATCGCATACTTTTTTATTTCCGTTAAAATATGTTTTTCATGCTGGCCCCTTTTTAACAAATTAAGTAAGAGCCTTTTCGATATGGTATATAAAAAGGGTTTGAATGGTTGATTCGCATCTATTTGAGATCGATTTTCCCAAATTTTAATAAATGTATCGTGTACGATATCCTCAGTTAAAAATGGGGATTTAGCCGCTTTTATAATATAGTATTTTAGTGGCTTAACATGCATATAATACAATGCACTAAGGGCCTTGCTATCGTTTTCTTTTAACAATAGAAGTAGTTCTTTTTCGCTTAGGTTAATGTAGTCGTTATCCACTTAGTTTGCTCAAAACGAATGTACAAAATTTAACATTAAATTAAGAAGTGAGAACGGTACATCTATTGAAAATGATACTCTTGAATTTGCAAAGAGCTGTATGCCGAAAAGATACTTTTATACATTGAAAATGTATTTTTCTGGCATCCTCGTTACAAACGAGGACGATGGTGGAATTTTTATTCTTTTATAATTTTAAGCCAACTGTCCAGATCTTTATCGCTAATATCAGTTTGCTCTGATTTATCATAAATTGAAAGTAGAAAGATTTTATTTTCTATTAACTGTAAATGGGTTATTATTCTGGCACCTCCAGATTTCCCTTTGCCTTTCGAAGCTATTGAAAGCCGTATTTTGTAGCAATTATTTCCTAATGCTTTACTTTGCTTGGGGCTTTCTTTTAGGGAAACAATAAGGGTGAGGAATTCCTTTTTAAGTGATGGGAATTTCTTTGATAAACGTTTAAGATGCTTTTCAAAGAAATGGGTAACTTCTATATTATAACTCATTAAATAGCTCTTCGGCAGATTTTAACTTGATCTTTCCTTGTTTTGCTAGCTCAACTTCCTCTACTGAAGATTTTAATTCTTTAATAAATTGTGCTTTTCCAGGGCTAATTGTTTCTGCTTTAACAAAAGAAAGGTTTTTAAGTAATTCCATTACAAAATCTGCTTTGTTATCTTGTATGTCTAGTAAAACTTTCATTTTGATTATTTTATTAAATTAAAGGTAAGAATTTCGAGTGGAATTTATTTAAAATTATTGAAACAGGGAGGCAAATTATTTTGGAGTTTAGAGAAAATACGTAAAACTTTGAGATAATATCCTGTCGAATTTGCAAGAGTTGTGTGTCGAAAAGATACTTTTATACATTGAAAATGTATTTTTCTGGCATTCTCGTTACAAACGAGGACGATGGGTGCGGTAGAAGGTAAACGATTATGACTTTGTTAAATTATATTAATGCTTATATTTGATTATGGAAAGTATAGTAGTTAATCCAAAAAACAAAGCCGAATTTGATTTGCTTACTGCACTTTTAGATAAAATGAAAATCGATGCTAAAGTGCTTTCAGAAGAAGATAAAGAAGATTTAGGACTGGCTTTACTAATGAAAGAAGTAAATCGTAATGAAATGGTATCCCGTGATGAGATATTTAAAAAATTAACTGCTTAGTGCAATCGGTTTTTCTATCCAAATTTGAAAAAGATTTATCTAAAATAAATCTCAAATCCATTTTAAAAGATATTGAGGATGCAATTTATATCGTTGATAATGCTCAATCTCTGAAAGAAATACCTCATCTTAAAAAACTGAAGGGTTTCAAAAATGCCTACCGTATAAAAATTGGAAATTACAGAATTGGTGTATTTATAGAAAATGATATTCTTGAATTTGCAAGAGTTGTGCATCGAAAAGACATTTATAACTTATTCCCTTAAGGTTTGGCTATATCAAAAGTTAAAAAATATATCACCATTATTTGTAACGAAGATAATTGAGCGGAGCAATTGGATATAGCGATATTAATCAATATAACAATTTAGCAATTTGAGTCATTGTTGATAAAATCCTGACATGTCACAGTCTCAAATTTCCTATTTTTGAAGAACCGTTTATGTTCTCGAACGGCTAATTCTTAGCAGCTGCTTATGTACTTAATTTTTGATACCGAAACCACAGGTTTGCCCCGTAATTACAATGCCCCGATTACCGATACGGATAATTGGCCTCGTTGTATTCAAATTGCGTGGCAACTGCATGATGAGATGGGAAGGATGGTTGAACATCAGGATTATCTGGTTAAACCTGAGGGTTTTAACATTCCATACGATGCAGAACGGATTCACGGAATTTCGACCGAATTGGCTGCGGAACAAGGTATAAGCCTTGCCGAGGTTTTAGAGAAATTTAACATTGCTTTATCGAAATCCAAGTTCATTGTCGGACAAAATGTAGGCTTCGATGTGAATATTATGGGCTGCGAGTTTCATCGTTTTGGCATTGAAAATCGCATGGCTGAGATGCCCGTTTTGGATACTTGTACAGAAATTACAGCAGAGCTCTTGAAACTCCCAGGAGGAAGAGGAGGTAGATTCAAATTGCCAACTTTAACCGAGCTGCATTCTTATTTATTCGGCGTTCCTTTTAACGAAGCACATAATGCCACAGCCGATGTGGAGGCCACAACACGTTGTTTCCTGGAACTGATCAAAAAAGAAGTTTTTAAAAAAGAGGAATTACTTGTTGATGCAGAATATTTTCCACGTTTCAGAGAAGTAAACCCAGGCGCAATTCCAAGTTTTGGGATTCAGCATGTTAATTTAAAGGCAGCATCTGATGAAATTCGCAAACGTCTGCAAAAAGCTGAGGCTGGAGGTGTTTCCAAACAGGAACTTGAAGAAAATAAACAAGAACTTGCTGCAGCAACTTTTGTGCATCTACACAATCATTCACAGTTTTCGGTTCTTCAAAGTACAATCAGTATACCCGATTTGGTAAAGGCTGCAGCTGCACACAAAATGCCTGCCGTTGCCATGACCGACCATGCCAACATGATGGGCGCTTTCCATTTTGTAAGCCAGGTTTTAAACCATAACAAAGCAGCCGAAGCTAAAAATGCTGCAGCTATAGAGGCCGGTGAACGACCAACCGAAATCGTAATGAAACCCATTGTGGGTTGCGAATTTTTTGTATGCGATAACCATTTGGATAAAACCAGACAGGATAACGGTTACCAGATGGTTCTATTGGCGAAAAATAAAAATGGCTATCATAACTTGGCTAAAATGTCATCTATAGCCTACACAAAGGGTTTTTATTATGTTCCTCGTATCGATAGAAATGTAATTGAGCAGTATAAAGAAGATATTATTGTGCTATCTGGAAATCTGTATGGTGAAATTTCCAGTAAGCTTTTAAATATGGGCGAAAAGCAAGCAGAGGAAGCTTTGCTTTGGTGGACGGAACGTTTTGGTAAGGATTTCTATGTAGAAACTATGCGCCACAAACAGGAAGATGAAGCCCGTGTAAATACTTCGCTGGTAGCTTTGGCGAGAAAGCATAATGTGAAACTGGTTGCGACCAATAATACCTATTACATCAACAAAAAGGATGCGAATGCGCACGATATTTTGCTTTGTGTAAAGGATGCCGAAAAACAGGCAACGCCAATTGGTCGTGGTCGCGGCTACCGTTACGGTTTGCCAAACCAAGAATATTATTTTAAATCTGCTGACGAAATGAAATCGCTTTTTGCCGATTTACCGGAGGCGATTTTAAACATACAGGAAATTGTAGATAAGATAGAGATTTACAAACTTGCTCGCGAGGTATTATTGCCAAAATTCGATATACCAGAAGAATTTTTGGTTATTGAAGATGAATCTGATGGCGGAAAACGAGGTGAGAATAAATATTTAAGGCACCTAACTTATGAGGGTGCCAAAAAACGATATGGCGAGTTAACATCTGATATTACTGAGCGTTTAGATTTCGAATTGACTACCATCGAGAAAACAGGTTACCCAGGTTATTTCTTAATTGTACAGGATTTTATTGCTGAGGCTCGTCGCAGAGATGTTTCGGTTGGACCGGGCAGGGGGTCGGCAGCGGGTTCTGTGGTAGCTTATTGTTTATGGATAACCAATATCGACCCAATTAAATATGACCTGCTTTTTGAGCGTTTTCTGAATCCTGATCGTGTATCCATGCCCGATATTGATATTGACTTTGACGATGAGGGTCGAGGTCGTGTGATGGAATATGTAATCAACAAATATGGCTCCAGCCAGGTTGCGCAAATTATCACCTACGGTACCATGGCAGCGAAATCATCTATTCGCGATACAGCAAGGGTATTGGATCTGCCACTTTTCGAAGCAGATAAAATTGCCAAGCTGATTCCGAATATGAAACTGGCAAAAATCTTCAACCTTGATGAAAAGAGTTTGAAAGAGGCGTTACGTCCAGATGAATACGAACGGGTTTTAGAGTTGAAAGCTTTAGGCGGTCTGAAAGATTTAAGTGCTGAAACCATTCAACAGGCACAGGTTTTAGAGGGCTCGTTGCGTAATACAGGTATTCATGCTTGTGGCGTAATCATCACGCCAGATGACATTACGAATTTCGTTCCCGTAGCAACAGCTAAGGATTCTGATTTATACGTTACCCAATTTGATAACTCCGTTGTAGAAAGCGCCGGCTTATTAAAAATGGACTTTTTGGGGCTCAAAACCCTTACCCTGATAAAAGATACGGTTAAGCTAGTCAAGAAAAGGCACAATGTTGATCTTGACCCGGATAATTTTCCGATTGATGATGTATTGACTTACGAACTTTTCCAACGTGGCGAAACCATCGGCATTTTCCAGTACGAGAGTCCGGGTATGCAGAAATATATGAAAGAGTTGAAACCAACGGTTTTCGATGATTTAATTGCCATGAATGCATTATATCGTCCAGGACCGATGGAGTATATACCAAGTTTCGTTCGTCGTAAAAATGGGGAAGAAGAAATTAAATACGATTTGGATGCCTGTGAAGAATATCTGAAAGAAACCTATGGGATTACCGTTTACCAGGAGCAGGTGATGCTTTTGTCGCAAAAATTGGCAGGATTTACCAAAGGTGAGGCCGATGTTTTGCGTAAGGCGATGGGTAAGAAACAAAAGGATGTTTTGGATAAGATGAAACCGAAATTTGTTTCTCAGGCGGCAGAAAAAGGACATGCGCCAGCAACTTTAGAGAAAATATGGAAAGATTGGGAGGCATTTGCATCTTATGCCTTCAATAAATCGCACTCTACGTGTTATGCCTGGATAGCTTATCAAACGGCCTATTTAAAGGCACATTATCCGGCGGAATATATGGCTGCGGTACTATCCAACAACATGAGCGATATTAAACAAGTGGCTTTCTTTATGGAAGAATGTCGCCAAATGGGTGTTGTGGTTTTGGGACCAGATGTTAATGAATCTGATCTTAAGTTTTCTGTAAATGCCAAAGGCGAAGTTCGTTTTGGTATGTCGGCAGTAAAAGGTGTGGGGGAAAAGGCGGTGGAAAGCATTATTGAAGAAAGACTGGAAAAAGGGCCTTATGCTAATGTTTATGATTTTGCAAAACGTTCAAATACTCGCATCGTAAATAAAAAAGCTTACGAGAGTTTTGTTTACAGTGGCGCTTTCGATGCTTTTGGACATCACAGAGCCCAATATTTCTATATTGGCCCGAACGATAAAATGAATGGCATTGAGAAGATCATCAAGTATGCCAACGATTTCCAGAACAATGAAAGTACTTCTCAGGCATCATTATTTGGAGGTTCAAAAGCAGATATGATTTTAGAACCTGCCTTGCCCGTTTCACCGGAATGGGCTTTGATTGACAGGTTGAAATACGAGAAAGATGCGATCGGAATTTTCCTTTCCGGTCATCCGTTGGATAATTACAAATTAGAACTCGATAGATTCTGTACGCATAATGTTAAACAACTCAGTATCATTAACAAAGTGCGTATGGGCGATACCAATGAAGAGGTTTTGGCAGAATTCGATAAACTGAAAAACCGTGAGCTTTGTGTGGGCGGATTGGTTGTGATGGCATCGCAACGGGTTACCAAAACGGGTAAACCATTTGGAACTTTCGTTTTCGAAGATTATGACGACAGTTGCGAAATGGCTTTGTTTGGTGAAGATTTCATCAAATTCAAATCTTTTTTAACCGAAGGATATTTCTTACAGATAAGAGGTAGGGTAGGTGAAAGATTTGGGAAAGCTGGGGATTGGGAATTCAAAATTACGTCCATCAATTTGTTATCCGATTTACGGGATAAGTTAGCCAAAACGATTACCATTCAGGTACCTATTGAAAAGGTTAATGATGAATTAATGCGTCAGATTGAAGAGATTTTAGCAGACAATAGGGCAAATTCTGAACAACAAAACTGCCAATTAAATTTTGCTATTTACGATAGGGAAAAGGAGTTTATGTTGGATTTGCCCTCTAAAAACCTTAAAATAAATCCGAACAATAAGTTTTTGGAACAATTGACCGGATTGAACGTAGTGAATTACAAGTTGAATTAAGGTGCAAGGTATAGGGTTTGAGGTATAAGGTTAAAGGTAAAGGGAATAAACCTTACGCCTTACACCTGATCCAACCTTATTTAATCGTCATGAATAGGCCTTTTGCTATTCTTCCCCTTTAGGGGGAGATGTCCGTAGGACAGAGGGGGTTGGGGTTGGGGCTGAGGCTAAGTTTAACTAATGTCAAATTGACATTATACAATTGCTGGCATTACAATTGAATACATATATTTGAAACATAAAAAAATAATTATGGCATTAGAAATCACAGATGCAAACTTCGAGGAAGTTGTGTTAAAATCAGATAAACCCGTATTAGTAGATTTTTGGGCAGAATGGTGTGGCCCTTGTCGCATGGTTGGTCCGGTAGTAGAAGAAATCGCTAAGGAATATGATGGCAAAGCGGTAGTTGGAAAAGTAAATGTAGATAACAACCCTCAAATTTCAATGCAATTTGGTATCAGAAACATCCCTGCTTTATTGTATTTTAAAGATGGTCAAGTTGTTGATAAACAAGTTGGGGCTGTTCCAAAATCAGTATTGGCAGATAAATTAAATAAACAATTAGTTTAATTAAGCTTAAAGCAGAAAGACTAAAGCTGAAAAGCTTGATTTATATAATACAAAACCCGAATTCATTTATGAAATTCGGGTTTTTTAATGCAAGTAATTTTTTGTTCCTTTAAAAAATAAAATCATGTCTATGAACCCGTTCAATCGTCAAACATTAAATCTGGTATTAGCTGGATTTTTACTAAACTTTGCAAGTATAGGCTGTATTTCGGCACAAACCGATAATAACAATTCTTCGGTAGAAACCAAGGAACCCTCAGCCGATTATAAACCTGCATTTATTGGACAAACCCGAATTAAAGCTGTAAAAACACAAACCCCAATAGATGTTTCAGTTCTAAACAGCAAACTTGAGAATCCCTGGGGAATTTCTATTCTGCCTAATGGAGGATTTTTAATCTCCCAAAAGGCGGGAACCATGGTGATTCTAGCTGCTGATGGAAAATTGAGTAAGAAAATTACGGGTTTACCTGAAGTAGATCCTTCCGGACAGGGTGGTCTCTTAGATGTAACCTTGGATCCGGATTTTGCTAAAAACCGGATGATTTATTGGGCTTTTTCAGAGCCCCAAAGCAAAGGTGTGCTCCTTGCCATTGCAAAAGGGAAACTATCTGCCAACGAAAGCAAAATAGAAAATCAAACGATTATTTATCGGGCAAGCCCTGCTTATAATGGCAAACTTCAATACGGTTCGAGAATCGTTTTTGATAAAAACGGAAATTTGTTTGTAAGTACAGGCGAACGTTCAGGTAGTGATATCAGAATACAGGCACAATATTTAAATTCTTCATTGGGGAAAATTATCCATATTACACCGGAAGGAAAAGCTGTGGCTAACGGCCCTTTTGCAGGTAAAGCTGATGCCAAACCAGAAATATATGCCTATGGACTTCGTAATCCTGATGGTTTGGCTATAAATCCTCAAACAGGTGCTTTATGGGAAGCAGAATTTGGCCCTAAAGGGGGAGATGAAGTAAACATTATTAAACCTGGTAAAAATTATGGCTGGCCGATCATCACTTATGGTACCGAATATAGCGGTAAAAAAGTAGGAGATGGCATTCAGCAAAAGGATGGAATGGAACAACCGGTTTATTATTGGAATCCAAGCATTTCCCCTGGATGTATTGCTTTTTATAATGGCAATAACATTTCAGAATGGAAAGGCAACTTATTTGTTGGTGCCTTGGGTGGTTCCCACATTATCCGCCTAATTATTGATAAGGATAAAATAGTGGGTGAGGAGCGGTTACTTGAAAACAAAGGTGAGCGTTTTCGGGATATGGCAGAGGGTAAGGATGGAGCGTTATATGCAGTAACCGATAATGGAAATCTGTATCGGATTGCCAAAAAATAAACTTTGGCTTAAAACATTAAACCCCGAATCCATTTTTATTGGGTTCGGGGTTTTTGTTTATTAAAATAAAAGGCCAGTTATCGTGAGACAATCAATCTCCTGACATTAATACTTACCAAACTTGTAAGTTATACCTACACCTAAAGTTTCTTTAAGCTGCAGTTTACCAATCTGGTTGTCGTCATAGAATAAATCTGCTGTAACCTGGGTAGAAATAAAGCGATTTACTTTCATATCTAAAATTGCAGAATAGGCAATCACCAAATTCTGAGGATCTTTCAGGTAGTTGCTGAAAATACCCAGGCGGTTATCCAGAAAAATATTTTCCATCAGTTTTGCCTTGTAGCGACCTCCAAGGTAAGTACCCAATTGATATACAAAATGTTTTCCAGGCTCAACACCAAAGGCATCAGTTAAAATACCGTCGTGGTTGGGGTCAAAAACGGCATCATCATTAACAAAAGTTAAACGCGATGTTAATGGGCGGATATTAATCTGGAAATTATCATTAGGAATATAATCAATACCGATACCAAAAGTTAAATACCCAGGAGATAAGAAGTTGGAAAGATAGCCCTGTGTTGGTTTGCTATAATCGTAGCCTTTGCTAAACTGGGTTTTGAAATTTAAGCCAGCAGCAGCATACCAATTACTGGTGTTGATCTGATAACCATAATTAGAAGTTAAATCTATAATGTCTTCAACCTTTGTCGTTTGGTTCTTTTGCTCAGAACGTAATCCATAACCCATCAAAATGCGGTTTTCCCAAAGATTTTTTCCACGTTTTAAATTAAATTCATAATCTGCCCGGGCGGTTAAGGCTACAGAATTTATACCTCCAGCAACCCAATTGGAAAATGCCGCCTGGTTTAATAACAAGGTGTTGGTTCCTCTAACTGTCCAACCTTCCTGTTTCTTAGCGGTATCTAGTCTGTTTACCAATTTTGAACTTTCTGTATCTACTTTCCCATCTTTAATGGTTTGGCCAAAACTATATAAACTAATCAGGGATGACAGAAATAATAGTAAGTGTTTTTTCATTTTTTTTGAATTAAAGCGCAAAAGTAATACAATAAAAATTCTTTTTTTAGATTTACATTATGCGGACAGTAAATTACGAAAACGAAACAAGTTATGGCAATCTGGAATTACTTGCACAACAGGTTGTAGAGGGATTTATTACAGGTTTGCATAAAAGTCCTTTTCATGGTTTCTCTGTTGAATTTGCCGAACATCGTCAATACAATAGCGGGGATAATGTAAAGAACATCGATTGGAAATTATATGCCAAAACCGATAAATTGTATAGCAAACGTTTCGAAGAAGAAACCAATTTGCGCTGTCAGTTTGTGATAGATGTTTCTTCGTCCATGTACTTCCCTGAACCTAAAAATAATAAGCTTTCATTTTCAATTCAAGCTTCTGCTTCTTTAATGTATCTGTTGAAAAAGCAAAGGGATGCTTTTGGATTAAGCTTGTTCACGGATGAAATATTATTGAATTCGCCTGCAAAATCGACTACTGTTCATCAGAAATATCTATTTACGCAATTGGAGGCATTACTACAAAAGCCAAAAATAAATGCACAAACCAATTTAAGTGAGGCATTGCATCAGGTTGCCGAATTGATCCATAAACGTTCTTTGGTTATTATTTTCAGCGATTTGTTCAATACTCAAACCAGTCCGGAAAAAACAGATGAACTATTTGATGCACTTCAGCATTTGAAATTCAACAAACATGAAGTGGTTGTTTTTAATGTGGTAGACAAATCAAAAGAAATAGATTTCGAATTCGAAAACCGACCGTATCAATTCGTTGATATGGAAACCGGCGAAACAATCAAAGTACATACGAACCAGGTTAAAGATAATTACAAGGAATCAGTTTCTTCCTATAGACAGCAAATCGCATTAAAATGTGCCCAATATAAAATAGATCTGATTGATGCGGATATTGCTCAAGGTTTTTATCCCATTCTTCAATCTTATCTTATTAAAAGGCAAAAGCTAGGCTGAGGTTACAATTATTAAGTCGGAAAATATTCTCTGCCTTAAATAACGTGAATTTTAGGTCTTTAATTAAGTAAATACGCTAAAAAAGCCCGTCATTGCAAGGCACGAAGCAATCTTAAAGCGGTAGTAAGGAATAGTAAGGGTAAAATGAAGCTTATTTTGTTCTTTTAATGAGTATTAATTAATTGCGTTTTTATTTTAAAGTATTGATTTTCAATAAATATTACTCAAAACTCACATTAAATACATAAAAAAACCTTCATGTATTTTGCAATACATGAAGGATCAGATAAGGGTAACCGGAAAACTAAAAAACTAATTATGAGTTTTTAGAATTTAACAAAATAGAAATCGCTTCGTATATTTTGTTGTTTCAAAGGTGCATTTCAATTATGAAGTTTTAGTGAAGAAAGATGAAGATTAATTCAGCTTTCTAACACTTATTTCCTGTTGTCTTTCCAAATGAGTTTCTCGTTCCTGCGTTTTTCAAAAAAATCTTTACACTTTCCATCTCCATTACCTATAAAACCACCATTAGGGCTACAAATCGTATTGCAATTACCATCTATTAAAATGCTTGGGATATCACAACATCTGGATGGAATGTAATAAACAGTTTGCTCATTATATTCGTATTGCCAAATACTTCCTGGCGGATTCCAAACTTTATCTGCTTTAATTTCGGCTATTTTTTCGACAATACATTTTGAAATGTCTTTAGGGATATCTGTTTTTTTGCAGATATTTGCCTGTAGAACAGTTATTATCAAAAGAAACTTTAATTTATACATCATTTTTTGGCTAGATTATAGTGTTATTGGTTACACTATTGAATTTATTTCCATTGTTGCTGAGCGCCACCAACTGTGAAGTTACTATTTCTACAAATTACCTCTCAATTCCTGTTCACGTTCTAATGATTCAAATAAAGCTTTGAAGTTTCCTGCACCAAAACTTTGTGCACCTTTACGTTGAATGATCTCAAAGAAGAGCGTTGGCCTGTCTTCAACAGGTTTAGTGAAAATCTGTAATAAATAACCTTCTTCATCACAATCTACCAAAATACCCAAGCTTTCCAACAGAGAAATTTCTTCATCAATTTTACCTACACGTTGAGGCATCATATCATAATAAGCCTCTGGTGGGGGACTTAAAAATTCAACTCCACGGGATTTCAAAGTTGTAACCGTTTTAACAATATCCTTTGTGGCAACAGCAATGTGTTGTACACCTTCACCTTCGTAATATTCAAGATATTCCTCAATCTGTGATTTCTTTTTGCCCTCTGCTGGCTCATTGATCGGGAATTTAGAATAACCATTCCCATTACTCATCACTTTGCTCATTAAGGCAGAATATTCTGTATTGATCTGTTTATCATCAAACGATAAAATGTTTACAAATCCCATTACTTCTTCATACCATTTTACGGCTTCATCCATGCGATGCCATCCAACATTGCCTACACAATGATCGATGTGTAAAAGTCCGGCATCAACAGGTTGATAATCGCTTTCCCAAATTCTATAACCGGGAAGAAATGGCCCTGTATAATCTTTGCGCTCAATAAACATGTGAATGGTTTCGCCATAAGTGTAAATTCCACTCATTTTAACCTCGCCAAGATCATCTTTTAAGGTTTTAGGCTCCATATAGGGTTTAGCACCGCGTTTTGTCGTTTCTGCAAATGCGTTATACGCATCATCAACCCAAAGCGCCAGTACTTTAACGCCATCGCCATGTTTTTTTACATGCTCTGAAATCGGATGATCTGACTTTAATGCCGTTGTTAAAACCAACCTGATTTTTCCCTGTTGTAAAACATATGATGCCCTATCCCGAACACCAGTTTCAGGCCCGGCATAGGCAAGGCTTTGAAAACCAAAAGCGGTTTTGTAATAATGAGCCGCTTGTTTAGCATTGCCCACATAAAATTCTATATAATCTGTTCCATTAATGGGTAAAAAATCTTGTGCTTTTGATATCTTTTCTGCAAATGTTTCCATGTTGTTTTGTAATAAATGTTGTAAAGTTTTAATGTTGAAATGTTGTAAGGTTTGGCATTACGATCATGCTTTATCCTATAATCCTTATCAATCCTGATCCTAATGTTGTAAGGTTTGGCATTATCATCCTGCCTATCTTACCATTCTGTAAATCCTGATCTTAATGTAAGGTTGGCATTGTGATCCTGTTTATCCTATAATCCTTATCAATCCTGATCCTAATGTTGTAAGGTTTGACATTATCATCCTGCCTATCTTATCATCCTGTAAATCCTGATCTTAATGTAAGGTGGGCATTGTGATCCTGTTTATCCTATAATCCAGTAAATCCTGATCCCCTATTCTATATTAACCTGCCAGCTTTTATGATAATTTACATCCTCAATACTCAATGCATCTTCCGTCAGCATTAAAGGTTTAAAAGGATCGATCATTACGGCCAGCTCATCAGTTTTTTCTTTTCCTATTGATTTTTCCACAGTTCCGGGGTGCGGACCATGTGGAATACCTCCTGGATGCAAGGTAATTTGTCCTTTAACCACGCTTTTCCTACTCATAAAATCGCCATCTACATAATATAAAACCTCATCGCTATCTACATTACTGTGATTGTAAGGAGCAGGAATAGAATCCGGATGGTAATCGTATTTGCGGGGAACAAAAGAACAGACCACAAAATTATGCCCCTCAAAAGTTTGATGAACAGGCGGTGGCTGATGCAAGCGTCCGGTTATCGGCTCGAAATCGTGGATGGAAAATGCGTAAGGGTAGTGGTAGCCATCCCATCCAACATAATCAAAAGGGTGTGTTCCGTAAGTGTAGGGATAAATTAAGCCTTGTTTTTTGATCAGGACTTTGAAATTGCCATATTCATCATTTGTTTGCAGATTTTCAGGCAATCTTAGATCGCGTTCGCAGTAAGGGGCATGCTCCATCAACTGACCATATTGATTCAAGTACCTTTTAGGCGGACGCAGCGGACTAAAACTTTCAACAATAAATAGCCTGTTTTGTTCATTGTCGAATTCCATTTGGTAAATGGTTCCTCTTGGGATAATTAAATAATCGCCATAAGAGAATTTAATCTCTCCAAAACCGGTTTTTAATTTGCCGGAACCCTCGTGGACAAAGATCATTTCATCTGCCTGACTGTTTTTGTAGAAATAATCCGTCATGGATTTTTTTGGAGCCGCCAGAACAATGTGCAGGTCGCTGTTTACCAAAACCGGTTTTCTACTTTTTAAGAAATCATCTTCCGGTTTAATATTGAAACCAATTAAACTGGTGTGCCTAAGGTGTTTTTCTCTTGCGATTTTTGGTTCAACGCTGTAAGCTTCGCCCAGGTTTTTTACAATGGTTGGTGGATGACAATGATAAACAAGCGAATAAAGGCTCGAAAATCCCTCGGTTGATACCAGCTCCTCTGCATAAAGTTTTCCATCGGGTTTACGAAAAACCGTGTGGCGTTTAGCTGGTATTTGCCCTAATTTATGATAAACAGGCATAATAAAATTAAATTATGGTTAGAAAAAACTAAAGAATAAACAATTAAAACGCCGATGCGTTTCAATAAAAGGAAAGATTTAAGGAATATTAAGAATATTGAGCCATAATCAATTTAGATAGCATTTTGTAACGATAAGCAGCGATTGCATCGTTTACCAAATTAATATGTAATGCTTTTAAGATCATGGTTTTTAATGGTACTAAATTACGGATTTTATTGATAAGACGAAATTTTTGTTTATTCGGTCGAAATAATTTATAGGTTTATTTAATGGCTTATTCCGTAGCTTTACCCCCGTATTTAACCAAATCCATATGAAATTAGTATCCTATAAAACTGAAAACAGAGAACATTTAGGCCTATTTATAAATGGCCATATCTACAATCTTAACAGCTGTGATAAGCTGATTCCGGATAATATGAACAAGTTTTTGCAAGGAGGGGATGTATTGATGGAAAGGGCAAAAAAGGTAGATGCCCAGATTAAAGAGGGTAGTTTACAGGCCAAAGAAGAAATCTTTTACGAGATTTTGGCGCCTGTTCCACATCCAACAAGCTGCAGAGATGGATATGCGTTCAGACAACATGTAGCGGCAGCTCGTCGCAATAGAAAAGTGGATATGATCCCCCAGTTTGATGAATACCCGGTTTTTTATTTTACCAATCATAATGCAATTCAGGGGACTGGTGAGATAGAATGTATGCCGGATCACTTTGATAAACTGGATTTTGAACTGGAACTTGCCGTTGTAATTGGTAAAAAAGGAAGGAATATCAGGGCAGCAGAGGCCGATGAATATATCGCGGGTTATATGATCATGAATGATATGAGCGCCCGTACTTTACAAATGGAAGAGATGCTCTTAAATCTTGGTCCGGCAAAAGGAAAAGATTTTTCTACAGTTATTGGCCCTTGGTTGGTTACTCCGGATGAATTGGAACAATATAAAGTGCAGGCTAAAGCTAACCATGTAGGCAATGCTTATGATTTGAAAATGACCTGTCGCGTAAACGGAATTGAGGTTTCTAAAGGCAATGCCGCCGATATGGATTGGACTTTTGCAGAAATTATTGAACGTTGTGCCTATGGTGTAGATATTCTTCCTGGCGATGTAATCGGTTCTGGTACGGTTGGTACAGGTTGTTTTTTAGAATTAAACGGAACCGGTTTACTAAATGATCCAAATTACAAAGCGCAGTGGTTGCAACCTGGAGATGTTGTGGAAATGGAAATCACAGGATTGGGTGCTTTAACTAATACCATTACAAAAGCCGATACGGATTTTTCGATACTAAAACTGAAAAAGTTATAGTGTTGTAATGTTTTAAAGTTGAAAGGTTGCAATGTTTTGGGAGTAGCACCGGGCAATTTGATATAAGTTGTAATGTTTTGGGTTCAAAACAAGGTATACTATAAGTTGTAATGTTTTGGACTAAATAAATTTAGTAGCATAATTATGGCAAAAATTGAAAAATTTGAGGATATAGAAATTTGGCAGTTGGCGAAACAAATTGGGGTCGTGGCTTATCGAATTTCAGATTTGGAACCCATGAAATCTGATTTTGGATTAAAGGACCAGTTTCGCAGAGCAGTTATGTCGATATTCTCCCGCAGATAAGCGCAGATTATGAAAACCGCAGATCACCGCAAAACCATATCACCGAAATTTGCGTGTATTTATTAGCGAAAATCAGCGGGAAAAGAGGTAGCGGAAATGAAAAATTATTTTTAAACAGGCTCTAAAAATTTATAACCTTGCTGAAAATTTTCCAATATAAACCTTACAACATCACATGTTAACCCTAAAAACAGAAGAACTAAGCCCCGTTCAATTACAGGATTATTTACAATACGCAATCGCACCCAGGCCAATTTGCTTTGCATCCACAATAGATGCTGATGGAAATATTAATCTAAGTCCCTTCAGTTTCTTTAATATGTTTAGTACCAAACCGCCAATTTGCGTCTTTTCTCCGGCAAGACGGGTAAGGGATAATACCACAAAACATACTTTAGAAAACATATTACAGGTTAAGGAATGTGTAATCAATATCGTGAATTACGATATGGTGCAACAAACAAGTTTGGCCAGTACGGAATATGCCAAAGGCATAAATGAATTTGAGAAAGCAGGCTTTACGATGTTAAAATCAGAACTGGTTCAACCACCAAGGGTTGCTGAAGCACCAGTGCAGCTTGAATGTGTTGTAAATGAAGTTATTCCTTTAGGCGATAATCATGGTGCAGGTAATTTAATCTTGGCAGAGATAAAACTTATCCACATTAAGGAAGAAATTTTAGATGCCAATGGTAAAATAGATCAGCAAAAGATAGACCTGGTTGCCCGTTTAGGTGGAGATTGGTATTGCCGGGTTACAGCCGATAATTTATTTAAAGTAGCCAAACCCTTAGCTAAATTAGGCATTGGGGTTGATAATTTACCTCAATCGGTTAGGTTTTCTAAAGTGTTGACTGGTAATGATTTGGGAATGTTGGGGAATGTTGAGCATTTGCCAAATGATGAAGAAATAGATCTGACAAGCCAGTTGCCCGAAGTTAAAGAAGTACTGGATGCAACAATTGGTGATGTTACAAACAGGGAAAGGGAATTACATGAACTGGCCAAAAGCTTTCTTCAACAAGGAGATGTAGAACTTGCATTAAAAATTGTTTTACTTTAAATTTATGAATTAAGAAGTTGTTTAAAAATGAATAAATAGTTTTACAATTTCTGAGGTAGGTGGAGACACGTACCTCGGCTTTAGACCTTGGGTCGTGTCACCACTATAAGTGGTCGGAAGAAAATTTATTGTAAAAAAATGCAGATTATAGATACATACTTAAATGCTCTTATCTATCTTATATGGTAAACAACAAAGATTCATTTTTTACCATATAAGACATGTGAGTCTTGGGTTGAAATTTTAAGTGTCGGATGATAAGCGACAACATGGATACAGGTTAAATAAAATAATGTTTTTCATTTTTCCAACAGCTATGCTGGACATATGGCCCAATATAATTGAACTAAAAGTTTAAACAGTTTCCGAATTTTCAAATAAATCAAACATGAATACCATTATTGAAATTGATCGATATATTGCAAAATCAGCCGAGTTCGCCATTCCAATATTAACCCATTTGAGAAAGGTAATCCATCAGGCTGATGCCCGGATTGAAGAAAAAATTAAATGGGGAATGCCTTTTTTCGATTGCAAGGGACCGGTTTGCAATTTCGCAGCTTTTAAAAAGCATTGTACTTTTGGTTTTTGGAAAGCTTCCTTAATGGATGATCCAATCAAACTATTTGAAGAAAGCAAAGATGCGATGGGTAGTTTGGGGCAAATTAAATCATTAGCTGATTTACCTTCCGATGAAGTACTTATTGCTTATATTCAACAAGCGATAAAGTTGAATGAAGAAGGCAAAAAGGTATCTCCCAAAACCAAATCAACAGAGAAAAAAGAATTGAATGTTCCTGAAGATTTAGCAGCTGCATTTAAAAACAACCAAGCGGCATTGGAAACTTTCAGCAATTTTAGTTATACGAATAAAAAAGAATATCTCGAATGGTTAACCGAAGCTAAAACTGCTGAAACCAGGGCAAAAAGATTAGAAACTGCAATAGATCAAATGGCTGAAGGTAAGAGCAGACATTGGAAGTACGCAAAGAAATAACTGGTTTGACAAGCCTGTACAATTAACCACAGATAAAAAAGATAGACAGAGATGTAGAATTCAGATGATACTTTGATCTTAAAATAGGCATCTGTGTTTATCTGTGAACATCTGTGGTGAAAAAGCAATAAAAAAATGGGGGCTCAGCACTAGAGAATACTAACCACCTTCATAAAACGACTTTTGTAGTAGCCATTAAATTCAGTAATGGTAACGCCATTGGCTTTGCCTGAAGTAGAATGGATAAATTTAATTCCATTATTATCAATAGAATAAATAATGCCTACATGGCCGATTCTCCTGGATTTCGAATTGCTTCCTGTAAAGAGAATCACATCACCAACTTTTGCATTTTCTAAATTGGTTTCTTTTCCTGCGGAGCTGAACTCTACTGAAGAACGCGGCACTTTAAAACCAAAATTGCTGAATACATAACTTACGAATCCTGAACAATCAAAGCCGATTTTTGGGTTGCTTGTCGCATATCGATATGGGATACCCAACATACTTTTAGCAAAACCGATAAGACTTGTAGGACTAATGGAAGAAGCTTTATTATCAGGACTATTCTTTTTCTTTGGAAGATTAGCTGCCAGTTTTTTAGCTAACTCCTGATATTGTAATGGGAGAGTGTTTTGGGCTTTTCCTGCAGTTGCAGACAAAATGAAAAACAAAATTATAACTAATATTTTCCTCATATGCTGGCGCCAAAGATATGTAAAATTTTTTAAACCCATTAAGGTGTTGATAATGAGCTTGTAAAAGAAAAGCCCGAGTTTTTGCTTGGGCTTAATAACTTGATTACTTCTTATTAAATGCTTGGGAACATGGTTTGTGCCTTTTCACCAATGAATGGTAGAGGTTTTTTCTCATTATTGTTTGCACTAATTGCACCTAAAATTATAAAAATTATATAACCAATATAAAATAACCAACTTAAATATGCCAATATCATAGTTGGTATTATCATGATAATTATGCTTAAAGCTATATTTATTACAATTATGCCTAAATGAAGCAATAGTGATTGACGTAAATGATAACTGGCCAACGCTGTTTTACTCTCTTTGTACATAGCAAAGTAAGAAATTAGCCAACCGATTATGGTTATATAGCTAACAATTGCGGCACTTTTGCCGTTGTCAGATGGAGTGATGTTGTTGTTGGTTTCCATATTTTTAGTTTTTAAATTGGTTTTAATCTTAAAAAGAAGGAAAGCGAGACTGAAAATAATGAAAAATTATCAGATTAGGAATTTAATTTTTTTAAGGTGTCGTAACTGCAACAGGTAGTATTTTTCCATTAAAAAATTTATGAGCAGTTTTAGCGAAATCGGCAATGTATTTGCCCATTTCAAAAGCCATAACAGGACTTTGATAGCCTGGAAAAGCAGCTTCAAGCATTTCGGTTTGCGCTGAACCTAAAGCCAGGCAATTCACTTTGATTCCACTTTCTACCAATTCAAAAGCTAAACATTCTGTTAAAGTGTGTAAGGCAGCTTTACTAGCCGAATAAGCAGATAAGCCGGGAAATTTAACACTTCCTTGGAAACCACCCATACTGCCTATGTTCACAATATGGCTACCGGCTTTCATCAAAGGCAGTGTGTTTTGTATCATACGAAAATGAGAGATTACATTGCTTTGCAGCATTTTGCCTAAATCCATTTCAGTAGTTTCTAAAAATGGCTTGTTAATTAAAGCACCTGCATTGTTAATCAAAATATCAATTGTGCCTAAACGTTCTTTTAAAAAAGGAATTAGCGCAGTGTAATCGTCATTTACGATGTCAAATTCTACGGGTAATAGAGTACAATCCGGATTTATGCCTTTGGCAATTTCTAAAAGCTTACGTAACTTATCTGCTGAGCGGGCAATCGCTACAACCTTGTTATCGTTCTGTAAACTAAATTCTAAAGCGGTTTCAAAGCCTATTCCGCTACTTGCGCCTGTTATAATAATGTTCATTTGTTAAAAATGTTGTAAGTTGTAATCGAAGTGTTGCAAAGTTGCAATGTTTTAAGGTTGTAATGTTCTAGCCTGTTAAGCAAAATTGAAAACATATGGTTAAGGCTTGAATGTATATCCCAACAATTCCATTTTGGAAATCACAGAAATGGAATAAACCATGTTATATTAGGAATACTTTTTCGGGAGCTAAAAGTTTTTTGGATAGATAAATAATGATGTTGGTATCAAATATTACGTTCCCAGTCATCTCTTATATCTTTTTGCCATTTAGATGGGGCTTCAACATTTTGAAACATTACATCTGCATCTGTTTTATCAATCGCTTTTTTTAGTTTTTGATAGGAACCTTTTGGTTCCTCAACCATATTTGAAGGTTGATTGTTAATATCAACTTCTTCTACAAAAGATAACGCTTTAAGCATTTTTTTCAAAAGTGCAGCATTTTGTTCGTTATCAACTTGTACAGTAAGGGTTGTCATAATATAAAGTTAGCAATTAAAATTCAAAAACATTTCAATCTTCAATGATCAACTGGCTTACCGGATTCTTAATTACATGTAAACCATCGTTGATTAGTTTGGTATGTTCGGACTCTTTTCCGGCTTTGATCTCCAGGTAAATCTGAATTTCCTTTTCCAGTTGGTGGTATATTTTCTTGTGATAGATAATTTCTAAAATTTCTACGGCGCAAAGCCAATCCTGTCTGAAATTGCTTTTTAACTGCTCAAAAATATCAGTCAGTTTGTTTAAATTCTCCCCACTTTCCCGAATCTCCCGAACCGTTTTATACAAATTATGCAGTTGTAAAGTTTTCTCATCGTAGGTTATTTTATGTGTTTTTTCCTGGCTAATTAAGATAATTTCTTCATAAGCATCTTTATCGGCAGCACCATTGAATACCGAAACAATCTTTTCTCCAACAGCCATGTCATAAATACCCCATTCGGGCTTAAATAAAATGTTTCCATTGTTTTCGGTTACCGTACAATCTACAAAAGCAATTAAAATAACCTTATCGTTTTGTTTAACTATTTCTTTAACCCAACCAATAATTTCGATTCCGCTATCGAAAAGTAATGTTGCTTTTTCGCCAGGTAAAATTCCAAGGGATTTTAATTCTTCAAGATTATAATCTTCTAAAGGCTTAACAGCATTTTTCAATTTCCCTACTGGTGAAGAAAAACCATCTGCATGGTAATCTTTTCCATGTCCTGGTAACTGTGTTCCATTAAAAGCCAATGCAGATGCTCCGGTAGTTTTTATAAAAGTAAGTTCATCAGTAGGACTAACACCCATATCAGTAAAAATACCACTCACTTGCAAGCCAGAGCTGTAAACGGCTGTTGCTACATTTTTACAGGCAATGGCTTTCATAACACTTTCTGTTCCACCACGTCTAAAAGCCATGGTATTGGCAAATTGCTCTAAAACATCAATTAGATTTTGGAAAGTTTCGGTTACAAAAAGTTGAGGCTGCGGTTTGGTAATGTCGTAAGCATAATTTATGGTATCTATATTGTACCAGAGTTTCTCGACATCGCTTTGCATGCAAGACGCGCTCTCACCAATTGAAGATAGCAAACCTGCGCCATAAATTTTAGGGTTATCCAAGGTGCCAATTAAGCCATATTCAACTGTCCACCAATGCAAACGACTGAGTAAAGCCATTTCTGATGGCTCGCCCATATTCTCGCTAATGTAACGCAATTCTTTTTCTGCCCTGGCAATCTCCATTTCATTGGTATTAACCGCCTCTTTCAGGATGGAAAGTTTTCTTATCGCTTCATATAATTCGAAATCCTTAGCCGAAAACATGGCTTTGGCACCAATAGAACCAAAATAGCTTAAATAATTGTTATAATCCGTATCGGCAATTATGGGCGCATGACCAGCACTCTCGTGAATAATATCCGGTGCAGGTGTATATTCGATGTGGTTAATTTGTCGTATGTCAGCAGCAATAACCAAAACCCGATAAGCCTGGTATTCCATAAAAGCAGCAGGTGGAATAAATCCATCAACTGTTACAGCACCCCAACCAATCTTACCCAAATTATCATTCATAGTTTGCAGATCAGGGATATGCTCTATACTTAAACCTGCTTTTTGTAAGCCTTTTATGTAAGGATAATAAGCTACATTTTTGAGATAGCTATAGTTCTGGCGCATAACATAACGCCAAACTGCCTGATCTATCGGAGTATATTTTTCATAATTCTGAGCAACAATAAATTGCTTTAAATGTTCAGGCAATTTCGATACTTGCACATTATTGAAATCATTAAAATCGCTCATATGGGGGTATAAATGGTATTTTGCGAAGTTAGGTTGTTGCTTTTATCTAATCAAGAAAATCAATCCATTAATTAACATGGATATGTAAATAAAAACCTATGAGGTTTATGTTTCACATGCTCTCATGCTGGGGGGACGAAGTTCTAAAAGAATCCTTGGGGGACATCTCAAAGAGAATATTTTAAGAGATTCTTCATTGCATTCAGAATGATAGAAAATGCTTTTAGCTTTCTGCTTTAGTCTTTTTGCTTAAGTATGTAAATTAAGTTTTAGGAAAACAAAATCGTAGGTTTTAAAACGTTGAAGTCCTCAATGAGGGCTAACATATTTAGTCATCAGCTTTTTACTTTCTACTTTCTACTTTCTTTCTGCCAATTTTTTTAACACTGAAGGTAAAATAGTGCTGGTATAAATAGCTGAAAACAGCAATAAGAACAGAGACAACCAAACGCGAAACTGTTGGATAAATGCTTAATATTTCCACAAAAAACTTAAGCATGAAGAAATTTAACAGGGCATTTATGAATTGTAAATTCAGGAATCTGAATAATTGAACATGACCTTTTACCTCACTGTGGGTAAAAATTACATATCGGTTTAAGAGGAAGCTATATGGAATAACAAATGCAAAATCGACGGCCAGGGCAGCAGTTTCACGTTTTAGGGTAAAGAAGAGGAATTTTACTTCTTCTGTTTGAAAAAGAAACTTATAGGATAGGTAATAAACGATATACCCCAACACAAAAGCACTACCTCCGGTTGCTAAATAGCGAAAATTATGAAGTGAGATGTATTTTTTAAAAGGTGGATAAAAGAAATCTATAAAGGCTAAAATTGCTTGACGCATTAATATAAGGATTATACGATATGTTATTTTGGCGCAATTTACCAATTAAAATTTTTATTGCTACAGTAAATTTACCATAGCAATAAGTACATTATTATTTATTAACTAATTTTTTAACCTCTAAAATTTTGAACTCTTTAATTCCATCAGGCATCTCCCAATTGATAATATCGCCTGTTTGGTAGCCAAAAAGTGCAATACTAATGGGTGCAAAAACCGAAACTTTTTGGTTTCTGATATCGGCCATGGCGGGCTCTACAATTTTAAAAATAAACTCTTTTTGGTTTTCTGTATCCATAATACGGGTTTCTGTATTCAGGCAAACCACATCTTCAGGTAATTCATGATCTTTAAACAAAGTAGCGGTTTTAATTTCGTCCATTAGTTTGTTTTTATTGTAGTCGCTCAGTGCCGATTTTTCTAAATGTGTGTTTAAAAATTTGTAATCACTGTTAGATAACAAAATAGATTTCTTTTTCATGGTAATATATTTGATGTTGATAAGAGAAAATTGTGTTGTAGATAAAAACAAAACCGGACAAGAGATTATTCCCCGGCATTAAAAAAACAATAATTTAACCGGGGCTTAATTAATAAAGTCTTTGCTGGAAACTTGAAAGCTGAAACCTAATGAATAGTTTTCTCGGGGAAAATTGCGGAATACAGCAAAACTCTGCACCTTTAGTTTAAGGGCCAGAATAGAATGTATAAACAGACTTTTAAAGTTTTGCATTGAGCAAATGTGTAGATCATTTATGTGATATCAAAGATTACCACATAAATGATACACTGGTGATTATCAAAAAATAACCTGGGGATTAACCAGGCATTTTTTAAATCTTAATTATTGGTTGCTTTGTGAGGCGGATCAGCATGAACCATACTTTCCATGGCTTTATCCAGATTTAGGTCTAAGCCTTTCGCAATACCGAGACCTAAATTCATATCGGCTCTAAACCAATGACAAAGCTGCCTGTTGATAATTTCATCTTTTTTAACCCCATTTATGCCACCCATAGCACCAACAATATTTTTAATGGTATTTTGTTTGGCTACAGAGTCCATCAAACGGAAAAGGTTACCAGGTTGGGTATAGTGGTCATTTTCGCCTTCAGCATTCCGGTCATAATGATCGGCCATTAACGAATCTAAAGGCCAGGCAGGTTGTTTATAGCTTTTATCAATTTCAATATCATCAAAACTATTTGGGAAATAATTAGGATTTGAACCACCATTTCCATCAACACGCATAAAACCATCCCTTTGGTAATTGTTTACCATAAAAGGACAGCGGTTTACCGGAATTTGTTCATAATTAACGCCTAAGCGGTAACGATGCGCATCAGGGTAAGATAAAATTCTACCTTGCAGCATTTTATCCGGAGAATAGTAAATGCCATCAACCACATGCGCAGGTGCAAAAGCAGCTTGTTCTACATGGGCAAAGTAATTATCCGGGTTTTCGTTTAATTCCAACTCTCCAACTTCAATTAAAGGATAATCACCATGTGGCCAAACTTTAGTTAAATCAAAAGGATTCAGGTGGTAAGTTTTAGCTTCATCAAAAGGCATAATCTGAACATATAAAGTCCATTTCGGAAAATCACCCCTTTCAATAGTCTCAAATAAATCGCGTTGCGCATGGTCAGGATCCTGAGCTTTCATTTCAACGGCTTCATCATTCGTGAAATTTTTGATGCCTTGCCTGGTTTTAAAATGGAACTTCACGTAAAAGCGCTCTTCTTTTTCGTTATAAAAAGAGAAAGTATGGCTACCAAAACCATGCATATGGCGATAAGAAAAAGGTGTTCCTCTGTCACTCATCAAAATTAAAACCTGGTGTAAGCTTTCAGGATTTAAGCTCCAGAAATCCCACATCATGGTTGGGCTTTTGGTATTGGTTTGCGGGTCTCGTTTTTGAGTATGGATAAAATCACCGAATTTTTTCGGATCTTTAACAAAGAAAACCGGAGTGTTATTACCTACCAAGTCCCAATTGCCATCTTCAGTATAAAATTTTAAAGCAAAGCCACGGGGATCACGTTCGCTATCTGCCGAACCTTTTTCGCCACCAACGGTAGAGAAACGCAAAAACGTTCTCGTCTGCTTTCCGATTTTGGAGAAAACCTTAGCCCTTGTATATTTTGTAATATCGTGGGTAACGGTAAATGTACCATAAGCACCAGAGCCCTTTGCATGCACTACACGTTCAGGAATACGTTCCCGGTTAAAGTGAGACATTTTTTCATGCAAAATAAAATCCTGTATCAGTATTGGACCACGAGGTCCAACAGTCATGCTATCTTCGTTATTCACGTAGGGAATACCAGATGCATTTGTTAGTTTTTTCTTTTCGCTCATCGTTTATAATTTTATTTGTAAGTATAAAATTGAGGTAATTTAAACAGTAACACAAACTGTTATTTTCTATTTCAACATAGATAATATTGATATAGTTTTTCTGGTTTCCTACTGCTATAAATTTAACAATTTCAGGAAGAAACTGTTTTCTTGTTTAAAGGTTTAAGGCATAAGGTTAACGCGAGTTTTGGATGTTATCTATTAAAAATCAATACTTTAAAATAAAAACATATTAATTAATACTCATTAAGAGAACAAAATAAGCTTCATTTTACCTTATTATTCCTTACTACCGCTTTAAGATTGCTTCGTTCCTCGCAATGACGGGCTTTTTTAGCGTATTTAC